>ERZ860322.58-NODE-58-length-78065-cov-25.240072_pt1 | contig 78065 bp, 74 predicted proteins | sample MGYA00509979_ERZ860322 | MGnify/ENA primary metagenome ERZ860322 (study PRJEB30046, sample SAMN00715217) | human gut metagenome | study: EMG produced TPA metagenomics assembly of the A metagenome-wide association study of gut microbiota in type 2...
ATGGTTTATGTTTGCGTTTTGATCTCAGGGGTTGCACTTACTTTTGCATTTGACCAAAAGGCTGTGACATAACACTGAAATAACACAAAAGGCTGAATATCATGCACTCTAAAGTTGCATGATATTCAGCCTTTATTTATGTTTTGATAATTATGAAAGTCCAAGTATAGACTTTATCTCATCGGTCAGCTTCTGAGCTGCCTTTTCGTGAGTAGCCTCGGTGGGGTGCCAGTCAGCGGCATAGCCGTCAGCCTGGTTCTGGACATCAAACTTCATTGCGCTCACCTTAGTATCGCCTGTTTTCTCGGTGTATTCGCTTACGGCATACTCGATGAACGGATAAAGCCTGTCGCCCATAATGCCAAGGGTGCAGATTATCTGTGCATCGCTGTTGTGAGAACGGACTTCTTCAATGAACTGTTCATATGCTTCCGCATATTCCATAGCCTTTTCATCGTCGCCCTTGCAGTAGGAGTCATCGTTTGTGCCAAGGTTTATAACGATAACATCGGGAACGAAGCTGTTGAAATCCCAGTCCTTGTCCTGAACAAGGAAATCGCCGCTCTTGCTTCCGTATGACCTGCCAAGCTTTGCATAGTAAGGCGGAACGGTCTGCTGGGTCTGCTTCTGACCGTTATCGGTGTAGCCCGAGATTATTCCGTGACCGCTGAATGAAACAAAGCTCCAGTCAGCATCAAGATTTTCGGCTGTTTTGAAAGCATAGGTCTTTGTGGCATTTTCGGTAGCGGTGGAGAAGTGATGCTCCTTTACCTCATCATCAACGCCATAGCCGCAGGTGATGGAGTCGCCGATAAATTCGATCTTCAGGTCCTTTGGAGCGGTGGGCTGTATGCCGCCTGTGCATTCAGCGTCAATGCTCTTTATGCCGAAGGTGCTGTTTGCGGACTCGGAAAGCTTGATGATACGTACAACAGTCTCCGCCTCGGCATCTGACGAGAAAATCTCGTAGGTCTTTTCAGGCTCGGTAACAAGTTCGTCCATGGTAAGCTTGCCGTTTACATAAACTGCAAATCGTGCTTCATTTCCGCTGTTCTGAGCAGTTCCGGCACCGCTGTCGCCCACAATGGTAACGGAAGCCTTTGTTCCCATAAAGCTGAACTCCACGCCCGAAGCGGAATGGACTACCCAGAGAGTGCCGTCATCGGCAAGGTAATTCCTTCCCAGAAGCTTTACATTGGAGCTGTCTGCGGTGAAGGTCTTTGCGGAAAGAGTGTCCTCCTGCACGGAGGTGTCAGCCTCAGCAGATGTGCCGTCAGCAGCTCCGCAGGCTGTTCCTGCCAGCATGACAAGCGATGTAAGGATACCAAACATAGTTTTAGCGTTCATTTTATTTCCCCCAAGTGTGATTTGTTTTATTATAGCATAATTTGAGGGACAAGTCAATCAGAAATGTTTGATATGACCGAAACATCTATGTCATACATTGTCATATGCCAAAGCTATTACATTTATTTGACATCAATATTGACACTTATTTTTTAATATGGTATAATGGTATTGTTTTTCAAACGGAAATACACTTTCATTTTTAAAGAGGTCATAAGTTATGCAAATAAGTCTGATAATCGGGTTCATACCTTTTCTCTTATCCTTTGCCGTTATAATATTATCGAATGTCTTAAAATTCAACTCAGAAATAAAAAGCGCACAAAAATATCCCCTGCTAAGGTCATTTGTGCAGCTTGTAATTTTTTACATAACCGCATCAATGGAAAATGCGGAAATACTGGATAATGAATGCCTGATAGCGCTGAACATTTTTCTTGTACTGCTTTCAGCGATATTGCTTTATTGTTCGTTTGCGGTTCAGGCGGCGGCTTTTGTTATACTGCTTATAAAATCCGAAAAAAGCGGTGATCCCCAAAGCGTTACACTTTCATCACTTTCAAAACCGCTTTCATACCAATACAGAAGCCTTGTTTCGGTATTCAGGGAAAATAACAGCGACAAAAGGACTTATCTTCAGAGATTAAAAGTCATCATCATTCCCGCCGTCACATTCACTTTTATGTACTTCATTTACGGCGTATTTGAAACCTATTTTGCCAACATGAGCGAGTGGAAATTCATATTTATGGACATACTGCCTCCGTCTCTTATGATCTTGGCTATACTCATACTGCTTTCATGCGGTGCTGCATATTTTATCAAGGGAAAAAATCTTGATTTTATAGCAATGATACTCACAGCTTTATGCGTTATTTCATATATCCAGAATGCTTTCCTCAACGTCAGCACATTTATCAACGGTGCTCAGGAAAACGCCTCAAATACGGTAACGATCATAAACCTGCTGTTATGGCTTGGTATTATTGTTCTTATCCCCTACATTATCTACTGCTGCTGCAATAAAAGCATGAAGAACATACTGCGTATCTGCTCGGCTGCCACAGGCCTGCTGCTCATCATGCAGGGTTCTGCGTTGTCATATATGATGATTAACGGTCTTTCGGAAAAGCAATAATCGCAGCTGTTTCCTCAATGATAATGTGTATCACGCAGAATATCTCTCAGGCGCTGCAGGCGGAACAGAGCAAGCTCAACAAATACGGCATGATGGCTCTCTCAACTGCATTGTCGCTGTATCTGGGATTTTTTGTAAACGCAGGCGTTGCAGCATACTGGATACTCAGCAATCTTATGAGTATCGCTCAGATGTATATTCTCAATGCAGTGATAAGCCCCAAGAAATACATCGACTATGCCGCACTGGAAGAAAGCAAGAAAAAGCTTAAAGCTATCGAAGGCTCCGAAAAGAGCATGGACCGTGAGCTGAAAAAACGTCAGCATGATGATTACAAGCGTTTCTTCTCCATTACAAACAAGCACGTTGTTTTTTACTCCGAGCAAAGCGGCTTCTACAAGTATTTCAAGGGTCTGATAGAATATCTGATATCCCACTCAAACATCACCATACACTATGTGACCAGTGACCCGAACGATGTTATTTTCGACATTGCAAAGGAAAAAAAGCAGATAAAGCCCTACTTTATCGGTGAAAACAAGCTTATCTCGCTGTTTTTGAAAATGGACGCAAAGATAGTCGTAATGACAATGCCCGACCTTGACAATTTTCACATAAAGCGCAGCTATGTAAGCAGCGACGTGGAATATATTTACATGGATCACGGACTTTCAAGTATAAATATGCTGACACGAAAGGGAGCTGTCGATCATTTTGATACGGTATTCTGCGCAGGTCAGCATATAATCGACGAAATAAAGGCCACCGAAGAGCATTACGGACTGCCGCACAAAAATCTCATTGCCTACGGCTACGGATTTATGGACGGACTTATCAAGATCTGCTCCACCGATCCGACTATCGCATCGGGAGATTTTATTCTTTTAGCCCCTTCACACCAGAAGGACAACATTCTTGACAGCTGTCTTGAACCTGTTATCGAGGGTCTGAAATCGACCGGATATAAAGTTATCCTCCGTCCCCACCCCCAATACATAAGAAGATATCCCGACAAATGGAAGCGCATCTCAGCTCAGTACTCCTCCGACCCTCAGGTCATTACCGAAAGCGACTTTTCCTCAAACACATCTATTTATCAGGCGGCCCTCGTTGTTACCGACTGGTCAAATATCGGATATGAATACAGCTTTTCCACACTGCGGCCTGTAATGTTCGTCAACACTCCCATGAAGGTCATTAACCCTGACTACAAGGAAATAGGCGTAGTTCCCATTGACCTGTCCCTCAGAAGCGAGATAGGCATTGAGGTAACAGGCAGATCTGCCGATGAAGTGGCCGAAGCAGCCGAAAAGCTGCTGAAAACAAAATGCTTCTCTGCCGAACAGATATCCGAAGCCCGTGATCGTTCCCTTTTCAATGTAGGAAAGAGCGACGAGGTGGGCGGAAAATATATTCTCTCCAGATTAAGCCAAAAGAAATAATAGAAAGGTTCTGTAAAAATGAAAGCTTATAAGATCATATTCACAATAGTTGCAATGGTAATGTTTGCCCAGATGATGGCAATAAACGCATATGCGTATATCGACGTTTCCGCTACATCATACATCATACAGATCGTTGCGGGAATAGTCGTAGCTGTGGGTGCTGTGATTGGCGTTGTTATCTCAAAGGTGAAGAAAAAGGCAAAGGACAAGTTCGGCATCGACCTTGACCACAAGGAGCAGGAGGACGACGTTGTAGTCTATGACAACAGCAGCGATGAAAAGAAAGACGACATTACCGAACAGGTAAAGTGATAACTGCGGCAGCATCGAACACAAGATGCTGCCGCTTTTTTATGACCGTATATTATATCTTCCTATAGTAACAAATTTATTAAAATATCAAAAAGCTCTTCCATTTCGCAAATATATTTGGTATAATATAAATATGTATCGGCAAATTGGTTCTGAAAGGATTGATATAAAAATGACGAGGTTCGGCAGCAGAATATTTTGGTGCTTTGTTACCGCTGCAATGATTTTTTCCGTGATATCCGCCGCTTTTCCCACAAAGGCGGAAGCCATCACGTTTACGCCCAACTTCACCATTTCCAGTGAAGCTGCGGTCATGATAAATCTCGATAAAGACGTTACCGTTTATGAGAAAAATCCCAACAAAAAGATGTATCCCGCTTCCCTCACAAAGATAATGACAGCCCTTATCGTGCTGGATAATGTGGAGGATCTTGACAATACTGTTTATGAGGCTCCGCTGGTGGTTTTTGATGAACTTTACGGACAGGGTGCTTCCAGCGTTGGCATCGAGCGTGGCGAGGAGGTCACCGTTACCGACCTTATGTATTCACTGCTGCTGAAATCCGCCTGTGAATCCGCAGGTATCCTTGCATATCACGTTGGCGGCGAGAGCATCTCCAACTTTGTTGACATGATGAACGAAAAGGCTAAGGAGATAGGCTGCACAGGCACTCACTTTGTAAATCCCCACGGTCTTTATGACCCCGACCAGTACACAAATGCCGCTGATATGGCGCTTATCGCACAGTATGCGGTGGAAAATTACCCCAAGTTCGTTGAGATCGCCACTGCCACCGAATACGATATGCAGCCCACCAATTACCATGAGGCAGGCTGGGCGCACATTTACCACACCAACAGTATGCTCAACCGTTCCAGCAGCTATTATTACCAGTATGCCAAGGGCATAAAGACAGGAACACTTGATGAATCCGGCAGAAACCTTATCACCATGGGCTCCCGTGACGGAAACAACTACCTGCTCGTTACCATGGGCTCTCCTATGTATGACGCTGACGGAAACGCAGTTTACCTCCATTATGAGGATCACAAAAATCTGTACGAATGGGCTTTCGAGAATTTTGAGTACAAGCAGCTGCTTCAGGCAGGCATTGAGATAACCGAGCTTCAGGTAAAATTCGGCGAGAGCAGCGATTTTGTCCGCCTTGTTACTGCTGATAACTACAGCTGTATGTGGCTCTCCACCGTGGATACGAACCGCCTCAAGGAGGCCATAAACGTTGACCCCAGCCTGCTTAATGATGACGGAACAGTTACTGCTCCCGTTGCAAAGGGTCAGAAATTCGGCACATACACCCTTACACTTTCGGGGGAGGAGATATGCACCGTTGACCTGGTGGCGCAGGACGATGTTACCCTTTCCGCTCTGGCTTATAATTTTGATAAGGCAAAGCAGTTCACATCATCAATATGGTTCAAGGCAGCGCTCATCATCACAGCGGTGCTTGTTATCCTGTACATAATCATTGTGGCAGCGTCCAAGAAAAAGCGCAAAAAGTACAGACGTGTAAAGAAAAGAAGAAAGTTCTGATATCAAGGAGCATAGCACAGATGGCTGAAAAAATGCGGAAAATTAAATATTCATTGCTGGCAGCAGCAGGAGTTTCCGTTATTACGGCTGCTGTGTGCTTCGCTTCGGCACCGACGCAGAAAAATGCAAGCTCTTTGGTTTATTTTCCTGACGGCAATGACGGCACAGCTCTGCTGAGAGATGCCATATCGGCTGATATGAACAAGACTGCACAGCAGTCGGGCATAACTGCCGATGAGCTGGAAAGGTCACTGTCCGTTGAACCTTTCGGAAGCGGTGCGGAAATAGTTCTCAGCGGACTTAAATCGACTGACAACGCACCTGTTATTCTGGCAAGTGCCCTTGGCAATGCGGTAAAATCGGGCAAAGCTGAATTTGACGTGATATCCTACTGCGATATGGCAGAAAACGTTCAGTTCCCGTCGCTGCCCGTAAGCTTTTCCGCAGGCATTGCGGGGGGGTTGGCGGTATATGCAGCCATGAGCATTGCGGAAGCTTTGAAAAAGAAAAAATCCGACGCAGCCTCCGATATTACATCGGAACCCGTTCACGAAAAAATACCTGAGCAGGAAAATGATAAAAATGCTCCTACTGAGCCTGTTCGCACCGAATCGACCGCTGAATCAGAGAAATCCGTTTCTCCGCAGCCGATCCCACCCGTTAAAAGCCCCGAACCTCAGAAAACCGTGCCTATCATCGGAGCAGTTCAGCGGTTCTATGACGATGCAGTTGATCTGGGCGTGCTTGCGCCCTCTGCTCCTCAGGGATTGGAAGCGGCAGGATATATCCGCATTGCCCGTGCGCTTTCCGAGCAGAAGTCCCCTCTTATAATTGCAATATCATCCGCAAGGACTGAGACGGACAAGATACCCTACTCGGTAAAAACAGCATCATATCTTGCCTGCGCATTCGGGTCGCTGGGCAAAAGGACTGCGATCATCGAATGCAACTCTAAAAAGCCTTCTCTTGGCAGCTTTTTCAAGAAAACAGGCAAGGGCGGTCTTTCTGATATTGCGGCAGGCAGCTGCACTATTCCCGAATCGGTTGTGCTGAACGCACGCCGTGGGGTGGATATCTACGCCGAGACAAAGGCAAATCCAATGCCTGCCTCAGTGTTCTCCACGCCATTTTACAGCGAATTTTTACAGTTTATGTCAACGGTGTATGATGTTATGATACTGACTGCTCCCCTTGCAAGGGACGACGAATGGAAATACATTGCCCGTGGCTGTGACGGTATAATTATCGCATCTGCTGACGGCAGAGAGACAGACCCAATCTCCGCAGCTGAGATTTTGAAATCCGACATTGCCTTCACCGCTTTCTGCAAAGCAAAAGATACGGAAGAAAATACACAGTAAAGGAAGCTGTTTTATGTTTGAAAAGCTGAAATATATGGAGCCGCTCATAAGCGAGCTTATCGGTGCAGACGTTTTTGCGGGCGCAAATGCAGCCGTAATCTACAAGGGCGAAACTGTCTGGAACAAAAGCTTCGGCATGGCGGACAAGGAGAAAAATATCCCCATGACCGAGGATAAGATATTCCGCCTGTTCTCCCTTTCAAAGCCAATAACAAGCGCAGCGGCAATGCTGCTTCTTGAACGTGGACGCATTGAGCTGCGCTATCCCGTAAAGTGGTTCCTGCCCACATTTGAAAATCCCATGGTAACAGACGAAAGCGGAACATATCCCGCAAAGCGTGACATCACTCTGGGCGACCTTATGAACATGACCTCAGGCATTCTTTATCCCGACGGCACAAAGGCAGGTCAGGAAATGGGCAGCCTGTGGGGTCAGCAGACGGACGCATGGGAAAAGGGCGGAAAGCTTCTGAACACCCGTGAATTTGCTCTTGAAATGGGCAAAAAGCCGTTGGCGTTCACTCCCGGTGCAAAGTGGCAGTACGGCGCTTCTGCCGATGTTATGGGCGCTGTTATCGAGGCTGTTTCGGGAATGAAGTTCAGCGAATTTCTGAAACAGGAAATATTTGAACCGCTGGGCATGGAGGACACGGGCTTCTATGTTCCTGCCGAAAAGCAGGGCAGATTTGCTCAGGTATATGACCGCACGGAAAAGGGAAATCTCCCTTACACAGGTCACAACCTCTGCATTTTTGACCAGAAGGAGCCGCCTGCTTTTGAATCGGGCGGAGCAGGTCTTGTCTCCACTATCGGCGACTACTCCAGATTTGTGAAGATGCTCATGGGCAGCGGTACATACAACGGCATAAATATTCTGGGCAGAAAAACCGTAGAATTTATGCGCACCAACTGCCTTACACCCGAGCAGATGAAGACCCTTGACTGGGACAGCATGAAAGGCCATGGCTACGGTAACTTCATGCGTGTACTCACAAGCCCTGCGGAAGCGGGCTTCAACGCAGGTGCGGGAGAATACGGCTGGGACGGCTGGATGGGCTGCTATTTTTCCGTTGATCCTGACGAAGATCTTGCATTCCTTTTCTTCATCCAGCAGACAAATACAGGCTGCACTGACTTTACAAGAAAGCTCCAGAGCATTGTACGCAGCTGCCTGTAATATAGGAGATGGCTTTTTATGTGGTTCGTTCTTGCGTTGCTGTCGGCTGTTTTTGCAGCGCTGACATCCATTCTTGCCAAGGTGGGCATTGACGGAGTCAACTCGAATCTCGCAACTGCCATAAGGACGGCTGTGGTGCTGATAATGGCGTGGGGCATGGTCTTCATCACCAACGCTCAGCACGGCATAACCGACATTGACAAAAAGAGCTGGATATTCCTTATACTTTCGGGTCTGGCAACAGGCGCATCATGGCTTTGCTACTACAAGGCTATCCAGATAGGCGATGTATCAAAGGTAGTGCCTGTGGATAAGCTCAGCGTGGTAATAACACTGATACTGGCTTTTGCCTTCCTGCATGAGAAATTTGACGCAAAAACCATTACAGGAGCTGCCCTCATCACCGCAGGCACGTTTCTGATGATAAAATAATAAGGGGAAAAATATTTAAATGAGAATAAGAAGAAAAAAGTGGGCACGCCCTGAGCTTGATGCCTGTAACTATTACATAGACAACGCCGAGGAAATGAGAGGGAAATGGCACCAAGCCTTTGCGGATAACAGCCGTCCCCTCTATCTTGAGCTTGGCTGCGGAAAGGGCGTTTTTGCGGCTCAGCACGCACTGAAATATCCCGACATCAACATAATAGCTGCGGATATCAAGGCGGATATGCTGGCTGTGGGCAGGCGCACCATTGAAAGTATGTTCGGCGCTGTGGACCGCACCCATGACAATGTTATCCTGCTGAGAATGAACATTGCCGATATCTCAAAGTTCTTTGCTCCCGAGGACAGCGTGGACAGGATATACATAAACTTCTGCAACCCTTGGAACAGGGGCAAGCACAACAAGCGCAGACTTACCCACACCCGCCAGCTGGTGCAGTATATGACTATTCTGAAGCCCGAGGGCGAGATACGCTTCAAGACCGATGACGACCAGCTTTTTGAGGAGTCGCTGGAATATTTCAACGAAGCGGGCTGCAAGATAACCTATCTCACCCGTGACCTGCACGCTGAAAACTTCCCCGATAATCTTGTTACCGAGCATGAAAGAATGTTCTCCGAAGAGGGCAAGAAGATAAAGTTCCTTATCGCCAGATTCACAAATGAAGAGCAAGTGTAAGCATACACTTACTTTCTTGACAGCACCTGCGATATAGTGTAAAATAAGAGTACAAATGAAATTCTGAGAAAGATGGGTCGTTTTTTATGAGAGGAATTTACTCGTCAGTTACCGATATGCGCCGCAAGGTATTTACCGAGGTCGCACGCCTTGCCTATGAGGGCGGAGACTATTCACGCATGGAAGATCTGCCCTATAAGATCTGCCCCGGTGATGTGGCGGCTCACCGTGAATCCATTTTTCTTGAAAGAGCAATCGTCGAGGAACGTCTTAGACTGGCTATGGGTCTGCCTCTGAGAAGTGTCAGCGAGCATGCTCCCGTATCCAAGGGCGTTAACGAAAGCGCCATTGCGGAAAAATATTATGATCCCCCTCTTATAAATATAATCAGCTTTGCCTGCAACGCCTGCCCTACCCTCCATTACCACGTAACGGACGTTTGTCAGGGCTGCTTTGAAAACCCCTGCAAGGAGGTTTGTCCCAAGGGGGCTATTTCTATCCGCCACGGAAAGTCGCAGATAGATAACGAAAAATGTATCAAGTGCGGCCGCTGCAAGGACGTATGCCCCTATCACGCTATCCTTAAAGTAGAGCGCCCCTGCGCAAGAGCATGCGGTATGGACGCTATCGGCAGCGATGAACACGGCAGAGCAAAGATAGATTACGATAAATGCGTTTCCTGCGGAATGTGCCTTGTTAACTGTCCTTTCGGCGCTATCGCCGACAAGGGTCAGATATTCCAGCTCATTCACGCAATAAAGACAGGCAAGAGGGTCGTTGCCATAGTAGCTCCCGCATTCTACGGTCAGTTCGGCGCAAAGCTCACTCCAGAAAAGCTCACCTATGCCATGAGGCAGCTGGGCTTTTCCGATGTGGTCGAGGTAGCCGTCGGCGCTGACCTCTGCACCGTTGAGGAAGCCAAGGACTTTATCGACAATGTGCCCGACAAGCTGGATTTCCTTGCCACATCATGCTGCCCTGCCTGGTCGGTAATGGCAAAGAAGCTTTTCCCCGAGCTTGCAAAGAACATCTCCATGGCGCTGACACCTATGGTGCTCACAGCACGCCTTGAAAAGAAAAAGGATCCCGACTGCCGCATAGCATTCATCGGCCCCTGCTCCGCAAAGAAGCTGGAAGCCAGCCGAAGAACTATCAGAAGCCATGTTGACTTTGTTCTCACCTTTGAGGAGCTTATGGGAATGTTTGACGCAAAGGAAGTGGATATCGAAAATATCCCCGATTCCGAAGCTGTTCCCCTTGACAAGGGTACAGGCGCAGGAAGAGGCTTTGCGGTAAGCGGCGGAGTTGCAAATGCCGTTGCTGCCGAGATAAAACGCCTTGAGCCTGACCGTGATGTAAAGATCGCCTCCGCTCAGGGACTGCACGAGTGCAAAAAGCTGCTCCAGCTTGCCCGTGCAGGCAAATACAACGGCTATCTTCTTGAGGGTATGGGCTGCCCCGGCGGCTGTGTTGCGGGCGCAGGAACCATGTGCGCTGTAAACAAGGCTGCCATTGCCATTGACCGCTACAAAAAGCAGGCGGACAAGCAGCTTGCTTCCGAAACGGAATATGCTGCAGATCTTGATGTACTTGTAAAGGATGACCTTGACTGATGATAAGAAAAATAGATAACTGCGACAAAGAAATTTACATAGAAATGGCAGATGAGTTCTATCATTCCTCCGCCGTTACCCACCCCGTTCCCAGAGAGAACTTTGAAAAGGCGTTTGACCACATGGTAAACGACGGCACATATTTTGACGGATATATCTTCGAGGACAACTGCGAGACCTGCGGCTTCTGTGCCGTGGCTGTAAGCTATTCTCAGGAAGCAGGCGGACAGGTCATCTGGATAGAGGACTTTTATATCCGCCCCGATTTCAGAGGAAAGGGACTGGGCAGCGAGCTTTTTGACCGCATAAAGGAAGATTTTCCGGATGCTGCCAGATATCGCCTTGAGATCACCGAGTCAAATGTTGACGCAAAGAGACTTTATGAGCGCAAGGGATTTGAGATCCTGCCCTACAGGCAGATGCTCAAAGAAATGAACTGATACCAATAAAACACAAAGCCGATGAAAACGAATTTCATCGGCTTGATTTTTTATACTAAGCACCAATTAAAAACTATACAAAAAATTGAGCATAATCTTGCGTATATGGATTATGCGATGATTTTTTGTCTATAGTTTTATTGGTGATCAGTATTATTCTACCCTTGCAATAACTCCACCGCCGACAACAATATCGCCGTCATAGACAACGCACGCCTGACCCTTTGCGGGGGCACGGACGGGATCGTCAAACTCAATGCGGACAATGCCGTTTTCGGCAGGATAAAGCAATGCGCTCTGCTCCTTGGCGGAATAGCGGGATTTTGCGGTAACTCTCATAGGCTCGCTAAGTTTATCGGCGATAATAAGGTTAAAGTCCCTAAGAAAAAGCGTTCTGTGGAAAAGCTCCGCTTCATCGCCGAGAGTAACAGTGTTGGACAATGGGTCCTTGTCCGTTACAAAAACAGGCTTTCCGAAGGTAACTCCCAGTCCCTTTCGCTGACCTATGGTGTAGTTGATGATGCCGGAGTGCTCCCCTGCCCTCTTTCCGTCAGAGAAAACATATTCGCCCGAAACAGGCTTGTAACCCGTGTATCGCTCAATGAACGAAACATAATCGCCGTCAGGCACAAAGCAGATGTCCTGACTGTCGGGCTTGTGGGAATTTACCAGTCCATGCTCCTCCGCAAGCCTGCGCACGTCTGTTTTTTCAATGCCGTACAGTGGGAAAAGTGTGTGCTCCAGCTGATGCTGGGTCATGCAGTACAGCACATATGTCTGATCCTTTCTCGGGTCGGAGGAACGCTTCAGGAGCCACCTGCCCCTGTTATCGTCATAGCACACATCGGCGTAATGACCTGTGGCAATGTAGTCAAAGCCCAGCAGCTCAGCCCTGCGGAGCATTGTGCCGAACTTCATGTACTTGTTGCACTCAATGCAGGGGTTAGGGGTCTCGCCGTTTATATAGCTGTCGGCAAAGGGCTTCATAACGTACTTTGCAAAATCATCGGTAAAATTAAGGGTAACGTGGTCGATGCCTATTTTTCGGCACACGCTCCGTGCGTCATCAACATCGGAAAGAGAACAACAGCCGCCCTCGGCATAGCCCTCCCCCAGCACGGAATTATCATAGAGCCTGAGGGTGCAGCCGCATACCTCATAGCCCTGCTCTTTAAGAATAAGTGCGGCAGCGGAGCTGTCAACTCCCCCGCTCATGCCCACAAGGACCTTTTTCTTATCCAAATCATTTCCTCCCCGTAAGCTTCAAAATCAGAAAAGTAAGCGCACCCGAAATAATGATAACGGGCAGCGGCGAATACAGCAGCATTTTAAGCATCTGCATCAATGAAACATGAGCAAACACCTTGAAAAGTATCCAGAAAAATATGGGCAGCGAGAATATGCCCGCCGTTTCTATCCAGAGGGTCCTTGCCAGTGAACGCCTGCGCATAAGCAGCTTTGCGGCAATAAGATCGACCCCCAGCATTATCACAGCTGCAATAAGCAGGAACGATATATACTGCTCTGTCGGCGCCCATGCAATAAGCTGCACGATATAATTCATGCCGAACCAGTACAGCGCCGTAAATATAAGCATTGGCAGGATATCGGCAGTGAGCAGGCACCAGCCGCCGTTTCTCAGGAATTTGAGCGGGATATCCGAAAAGACCACAATGCTGCTTTCGGTAATGTTTTTTGCAAGAGTTACCGTTGTTTCCGTGCCGTCTTCATTTTTGCGCACATAGTCCTGACAGACGGAACCATCCTTTTCAAACTCGTAGCTTTGCTTTTCAAAGCCTTTCAGCTTCTTGTCAAGCAGCGCTTCTATCTCCGCATATTTTTTTGCCTTGGTGAAATTTGATATCTTGTAACCGTAAAGTGCCATTTTATCAAGCCTTTCACATTGTTATGAAATTAGCATAAGTCCTTAAAGCTGTTTATGCGTATATCGGTGCAGTCCGCCAGAACGTCAAAATCGCCGAAATGACCGCTGTTTACGCCAACAGTGTAAAAGCCGTTTTCAAAAGCTGTCTTTGCCGCATGGGGAGAATCCTCAAAAACTGCCGTTTCAACGGGAGCCGTCCCCAGCCTTTCGGCACACATATGGAATATCTTCGGGTCCTCCTTGCTGGAGCCTGCCTCATCGGAGGTGATGATGAACTCCAGCTCATCAAGTATGCCGTTGTGCCCCAGCACACCCTCTGCCAGCTCCCGACTGTTGGAGGTGGCGGCGCACATTTTTATGCCACTTGCCTTGAAATGCGCTATCATTTCGGGAACGAACGGCATGAGCTTTACCTCATGAAAATACTTGTCACGGACGATGTCCGTTATTTCCTCGGCAATACTTTCCTCGCTGTCGGGCAGGGAATACAGATTCTTGAGATAGGTCACGGCGGACATAAAGTGCATGGATTTCAGGGCAAAGGACACCTCCTCGGTGTATGGTATTCCACGCCTGCCGAGAAGTATCCTGTCCGACTCGGACCACACGCCCATGCTGTCGGCAAGAGTGCCGTCAATATCAAAAATGACTGCTTTTATATTTTCAAGCATATTTTCTCCTTACTCTGCGGTGTAGGTGAGATTTTCCCACAAAAGCTTCACGCCGATGTCCGTCTCCTCGGGCAGCAGAGCCATGGCGATGAACAGCTCATCGCCTGTTTCGATGTCTTTGAGTGTGGCATATTCGCCCTCTATTTTTATAACAGTGTAATGCTTTGGTCCCATTACTTCAAACTCTCCTCTTCCTCGCACAGCTCCAGCCACTCGTCAGAGTAATCGGAGGACTGCTTTTTAAGGCTCTCAAACTCAGCGCATTTTTCGTTCATAAGAACATAGTCGCCCGTTACCTCGGGAGAGACCATTTCCTGCTGAACTGCCGCCATCTGTGTCTCCAGCTCGCCTATGAGCTTTTCCAGCTCCTTTATCCTTGCACGGCACTTTGCGTCCCTTGCACGCTGCTCCTTGGAACGGTAGGAAACAGCTTTCTTTTCCTCATTCTCACGGCGGAGGTTTTCCTGCTTTGCCGCAGCGATCTCTGCCTGAGCGGCTTCCGCCCTCGCCCTCTTCTGAGTGAGATACTGCTCAAAGCCGTCGTTGAACTCTTCCAGCTTGCCGGGAGTTATCTCAAATATCCTGCCGCAAATCTTACTAAGCAGATAGCGGTCGTGGGATACCAGGATAACAGTGCCCTCGTAGTCGGAAAGCGCCTGTTCAAGCACTTCCTTTGCATCAATGTCAAGGTGGTTGGTAGGCTCGTCAAGGATAAGCACATTGCCTCTTTCAAGCATCATGATCGCAAAACAAAGCTTTGCTCTCTCGCCGCCGCTTATAACGCCCACCTTTTTAAAAACATTCTCGCCCGTGAGCTTCACCAGACCCAGCAGACTTCTCACCTGCTGCTCGGTCATGCCCCTGCGGCGGTCGTGTATCTCGTCAATGACAGTCTTGCTGAAATCCAGCTGAGAATTTTCCTGGTCAAAGTAGGATATCTTGATATTTTTGTTCCACTCGATAGTGCCGTGTGTCACAGGCATTTTCTTCTGGATTATCTTCAAAAGAGTGGATTTTCCTATGCCGTTTGCGCCCACAATACCTATCTTGTCCCCACGGCGCACATCAAAGGAGATGTTATCCGCAAGGGCCTTGTCACCTGCGCAGATGTCGATGTTCTTCACGGAAAGCACATCAAGGGGCGGTTCATAGTCATACTCGAACTTTATCTTTGCCTTTTTCTCGTAGGTAATGGGCTTTTCCAGTATCTCCATGGCTTCAAGCTTCTTCACACGGCTCTTTGCCATGGCGGAAGTGGTGGCACGGACGATGTTTCGGTCAACAAAATCCTGGAGCTTTGCTATCTCCGCCTGCTGAGCCTCATATTCCTTTATCCTGCGCTCGGTGTCGGCGGCTTTAAGCTCGGTGAACTTGGTGTAATTGCCCTTCCAGCGGCGCAGATGGGTGTGCTCTATCTCGCATATGGAGGTGCAGAGCTTATCAAGAAAATATCGGTCATGGGAAACTATTAGAAGTGCACCCTTATAATCCTGCAAATAGTCCTCCAGCCACATGATAGTATCAAAATCCAGGTGGTTTGTAGGCTCATCAAGGATAAGCAGACGAGGGCTTTCAAGGAGAAGCTTTGCCATGGCAAGACGTGTTTTTTCGCCGCCGCTGAGGGTGGAAATAACACGGTCATAGGTCTCGGGCGGAAAGCCCATACCGTTAAGGACTGTTTTTATTTTCACATTTATGAGATAGCCCTCGTTTGCTTCAAAATACGCCGTTTTATGAGCATATTCGGCGCTTATCTCGTTAAAATGCTTTTCATTCTCATGTATCTCGGGGCGTGCCATTTCGGCTTCAAGTCGTCTCAGCTCGTCCTGAACCGCAAGCAGCTCGGAGAAAACGGACATCATCTCGTCCATGACCTTTGAAGAGCGGTCAAGTCCCGAATTTTGCTCGAGAAATCCCACTGTGGAAGCCCTTGTTATGGCAAGGTGAGGCACATTTGGCTCAGGCTGGGACTCATATTCCTCCTTGCCTGTGATTATGCGCAGCAGGGTTGATTTTCCGCAGCCGTTTATTCCCACAAGGCCTATCCTGTCGTTATCCTCGATAGTGAGGGAAACGTTGTCAAGGATAGTCCTGCCGTTATATATCTTTGAAATATTTTCCATTGAAAGTATCATTTGCTTTTCTCCCGTATGATAATATTCTTATATTATAACATATTGCGGGGAATATTGCAACTGTGGGAGGGAGGATTTTACACAACAAAAAAGGCTGCTCCGAAGCTCGGAACAGCCTTGTGTTTTTTGGTAGCTATTAGTCAACGATGTACTGCTTGATCTTTGCGAAGAACTCGGAAGCGTCATCGGTGTGAGCCTCAAGAATGATGGGCTTGGAAAGGTCGAGGCTGAAAATACCCATGATTGACTTAGCATCTACTGCGTATCTGCCGGAAAGGAGGTCAACGTCGTAATCGCACATGGAAACCTCTGAAACAAAGTTCTTTACATCGTTAATGGTAGCGAGCATAATAGTTGTCTTTTGCATAATAATTCCATCCTTTCATGATGTTCGTGGAAGGGCTTATATACATTTCCTTCCTTATTTAAAAGAATAGCAGTTTTTTTGGATTTAGTCAAGAGGATTTGCAATTTTTTTATTTTTATTGTATAATAGCATATATTATCCTGCCCGCAAATAGGCACGATATGCACACCGCACAAATTTTTACGGAGATTTTTATGTATATTTACTTTTACACATTTGGCTGCAAGGTCAATGTATATGAGACTGCGGCTATGTCCGAAGCCTTTGAAGAGGCAGGATATACCGTCACGCAGGTACGTGAGCTGGCGGATATCCTTGTCATAAACTCATGTACCGTCACCTCCGAAAGCGACAGTAAGCTCATGCAGACCATAAGGCGGATAAGGCGTGAAAAGCCCGACGGAGTTATCGTTCTCACGGGCTGCTATCCGCAGGCATTTCCCAATGAAGCCAAAGCCTGCGGAGCGGACGTTATCACAGGCACCAAGGACAGGAGCCGCATTGTGGAGCTTACGGAGGAATTTCTGAAAAGCAGACAGCAGACCTGCGGCATAACGCCTTATATGCCCCACGATGAGTTTGAAAAAATGCCGGTATCGGCGGTGGAGGGTCACACCCGTGCGTTCATGAAGATACAGGACGGCTGCAACGCATTCTGCACCTACTGCATAATCCCCTACTCCCGTGGGCGGATACGCTCCATGCCCATTGACGGCGTTATAAGCGAGGCAAAGCTGCTGGCGAAAAACGGCTACAAGGAGATAGTTCTTGTGGGCATAAACCTTGCATTTTACGGTGCTGAGTTCGGGCTGAGACTGGCGGACGCTGTGGAAGCGGTATGCTCCGTTGACGGCATTGAGCGGGTTCGGCTGGGTTCGCTGGAGCCTGAGAAGATAACCTATGACGACCTGAAACGTCTGGCTGCTCAGCCAAAGTTCTGCCCCTCATTTCATCTGTCGCTGCAAAGCGGCTGCGACAGGACGCTGAAAGCCATGAACAGGCGCTACACCTCCGCCGAATTTGAGGAGCTTGTGGGCAGGATAAGGAACATCTTCCCCGACTGCGGCATTACCACCGATATAATGACGGGCTTCCCCTGCGAGACGGAGGAAGATCACAAAAAGTCCCTTGAATTTGCGGAGCGGATAGGCTTTTCCGATATCCACGTCTTCCCCTATTCCAGGCGAAAGGGCACAAAAGCCGACCTTATGGAGCCGCAGGTGCCCGGCGACGTGAAAAAGCGCAGGGCAAAGGAAATGGCGGAGGTCGGAACAAAAAGCCGTGACAAATTCCTTCAAAGCCTTGCAGGAAAAGAATTTCCCGTGCTTTTTGAGCGTGAAAAAGCCGACGGTATCCACCACGGATATGCACCCAATTACGCTTATATCAAAATCTTAACAAAATATTCAGAGAAAAGCTTGCGTAAAATGATTTTTTATGTTAAAATAGATAAGATAGAGGACGGCTGCTGTTTTGGTCATATTGTTACCGAATAAAAGCAAGTCCATTCATAAAACACAAAGGGGAGTATTGAACCTATGTCAGTTTACAGAATTTATGTTGAAAAGAAGCCTGAATTTGCCGCAGCTGCAAAAACGCTTCTCGGAGATATCAAAACAGCCCTGAGGCTTGATTCTCTGCGCTCACTCAGGATAATCAACCGCTACGACGCAGAAAACATCTCAGAGGATAATTTCAATTATGCGGCGGATAACGTTTTCTCCGAGCCTGCCGTTGACGTTACTTACAGGACGCTCCCCGCTCTCAAGGACGATGAGCGTGTTTTTGCTGTGGAGTATCTTCCCGGTCAGTTCGATCAGAGAGCCGATTCCTGCGAGCAGTGTATCCAGATACTTACCCAGGGCGAAAGATGCAAGGTAAGAAATGCCCGTGTTTACATCACCGAGGGCAGAATATCCGACAGCGAGTTTGAAGCACTGAAAAAGTACATCATCAACCCTGTTGAGAGCCGTGAGGCTTCCCTTGATGAAGTGGAGACCCTGAAGGTAAACTACACTATCCCCGAGACCGTTGAGACCCTCACAGGATTTATCACCATGGACGATATGGGTCTTGCAAACTTCGTTACAAAGTACGGCCTTGCAATGGATTCCGATGACCTGAAGTTCTGCCGTGACTATTTCCGTGACACCGAAAAGCGTGACCCCACTATCACCGAAATTCGCATGATAGATACATACTGGTCCGACCACTGCCGTCATACCACATTCTCCACAGTTATCGATGAAGCAAATATTGATGCCGATTATATCAGAAAGACATATAACGAGTACATCGACGCAAGAAAAGAGCTGGGCAGAGAAAACAAGCCCATCACTCTTATGGATATCGCCACCATCGGCGCAAAGAAGCTGAAAAAGGAAGGCATTCTCAAGGATCTTGACGAGTCCGAAGAGATCAATGCTTGTTCCGTAAAGATCAAGGTAGATGTTGACGGCGAGCTTCAGGACTGGCTCCTTATGTTCAAGAACGAAACTCACAACCACCCCACCGAGATCGAGCCTTTCGGCGGTGCGGCTACCTGCCTTGGCGGCGCTATCAGAGACCCCCTTTCGGGACGTTCATATGTATATCAGGCTATGCGTGTAACAGGTGCTTCCAATCCTCTCGTTCCCGTTGAGGACACCATTCACGGCAAGCTCCCCCAGAGAAAGATCACCGTGGGCGCAGCTAACGGCTACAGCTCCTACGGCAACCAGATAGGTCTTGCAACAGGTCATGTTTCCGAGGTATATCACCCCGGCTACGTTGCAAAGAGACTGGAAATAGGCGCTGTTGTAGGCGCTGCTCCCATTGAAAATGTTGTAAGAGAAGTTCCCGAGCCGGGCGACGTTATCATTCTCCTCGGCGGTCGCACAGGACGTGACGGCTGCGGCGGCGCAACAGGCTCCTCCAAGTCTCACACCGAACAGTCCCTCGAAAGCTGCGGCGCTGAGGTACAGAAGGGTAATCCTCCCGAGGAAAGAAAGCTTCAGAGACTTTTCAGAAATCCTGAAGTTACACATATGATAAAGCGCTGCAACGACTTCGGCGCAGGCGGCGTTTCCGTTGCCATCGGCGAGCTGACAGACGGTCTGGTTATCGACCTGAACGCAGTTCCCAAGAAGTATGACGGTCTTGACGGCACTGAGCTTGCTATTTCCGAGAGCCAGGAAAGAATGGCTGTTGTAGTAAGAAAGTCCGACATGAAAAAGTTCATCGCCGCTGCCGCTGCCGAGAACCTTGAAGCTACCAAGGTTGCGGACGTTATGGCTGAACCCCGCCTCAAGATGAAGTGGAACGGCAAGATAATCGTTGACCTTTCAAGAGAGTTCCTGAACTCCAACGGTGCCGAAAAGCACACCACCGTTCAGGTATCCGTTCCCGTTACCGTTCAGCCCAAGTCCTACACCGACTGCCCCGACAGCTGGTACACCCTTATGACCAACCTGAACGTATGCTCTCAGAAGGGTCTGGTAGAACGCTTTGACTCCACCATCGGCGCAGGCACCGTTCTTATGCCCTACGGCGGAAAATATCAGCTCACACCTACTCAGGCGATGGCTGCAAAGATTCCCGTTCTCAAGGGTCAGACAAAGACCTGCTCTATCATGGGCTGGGGCTACAATCCTTATGTAAGCGACAAGAGCCCTTATCACGGCGCTGTCGCTGCTGTTATCGAGTCCATTTCCAAGGTCATCGCAGCAGGCGGAAGCTACAAGCAGTGCTGGCTCACATTCCAGGAATATTTCGAGAGGACACAGAATAATCCTACCCGCTGGGGCAAGCCTTTCTCCGCTCTTCTCGGCGCATACAAGGCTCAGATAGAGCTGGGCTGCGGCGCTATCGGCGGCAAGGACTCCATGTCAGGTACATTTGAGAACATTGACGTTCCCGCAACTCTTGTTTCCTTTGCAGTCTCCACCGCAGACAGCGGAAAGATCCTTTCCCCTGAATTCAAGAAGGCAGGAAACAAGGTCATCTACATCACACCCGATTACGATGAAAACGGTCTGCCCAAGTGGGACAGCGTAAGAAGCGTATTCGACAGAGTTGAAAAGATCATCGCAGAGGGCAAGGCGCTCTCCGTATGGTCAGTAGGCTTCGGCGGCATTGCGGAAGCAGTTGCTAAGATGTCCCTCGGAAACAGAGTGGGCTTCAAGTTCGACAAGAAGCTTTCCTCCGATCTGCTGTTCTACTCCCGTTACGGCTCTTTCGTTATCGAGCTTGACGGCGACCCCTTCACTCCCGAGACCGTTATCGGTACTACCACCGATTCCTATACCATCGACTGCAAGGATTATGTTATCGACATGGCTGACCTCCAGAAATCCTGGGAGGACAAGCTTGAACCCATATTCCCCTGCAACATCAAGACCGAGGGCAAGCCTGCAAAGATATACACCTACACCGCAAAGAACTCTGTTCAGCACGCTTCCTCCTTTGCAAAGCCCAAGGTGCTTATCCCCGTATTCCCCGGCACAAACTGCGAGTACGATACTGCCCGAGTATTTGAGCGTGCAGGCGCAGTTCCCGAGATCGTTGTTATCAAGAACCTTTCCGCTCAGACCCTTGAAGAGAGCGTAAAATACTTTGAAAAGGCTGTCAAGAAGTCACAGATCGTTATGATCCCCGGCGGCTTCTCAGGCGGAGACGAGCCTGACGGTTCAGGAAAGTTCATCACCGCATTCTTCCGCAACCCCCGCATCAAGGACGCTGTTACCGAGCTGCTCGACAACAGGGACGGTCTTATGCTGGGTATCTGCAACGGCTTCCAGGCACTTATCAAGCTTGGCCTTGTACCTTACGGAAAGATCGTTGACATGACCGATGATTCCCCCACACTTACATTCAATACCATCGCACGCCACCAGTCAATGATGGTATCCACAAGAATAGCCTCCACCAAGTCCCCCTGGCTTGCAGGCTGCGAGGTGGGCGATATCCACAAGATCGCTATCTCCCACGGCGAGGGCAGATTCGTTGCTTCTCCCGAGCTTATCAAGAGCCTTGCGGACAACGGTCAGATCGCTACTCAGTACGTTGACCTTGAAGGTGCTCCTTCAATGGATATCCGCTTCAACCCCAACTCCTCCTTTGACGCTATCGAGGGTATCACCTCCCCCGACGGACGTGTTCTCGGAAAAATGGGCCACAGCGAGCGTATCGGCACCGACATCTGCAAGAATGTTCCCGGCTCCAAGGATCAGAAGATCTTTGAAAGCGGCGTAGCTTACTTCAAGTAATAACGGCAAAACCGCCTGTATCTTATGAGCAGGCGGTTTTTTCGGTACAAGGAGAAATTATGTTCAAGATACTTATTGCCGAGGACGACAAGGAGCTGAGACTGCTGTTCCAGCGAGTCCTCACAAGGAGCGGATATGCCGTTCAGGGCGCCTGCGACGGCAAGGAAGCCCTTGCCATGCTTGACAAGGATTACTTTGACCTGATAATTTCCGACGTGATGATGCCGAATGTTGACGGCTATGAGCTGGTCAGCTCCATAAGGGACTCGGGAATAAATATCCCCGTGCTTATGATATCTGCCAAAGACGCTTACGACGATATGCGTCAGGGATTTCTTTCAGGCTCGGACGACTACATGGTAAAGCCCGTAAACGTAAACGAAATGGTGCTGAGAGTAGGCGCTCTGCTGAGGCGTGCCCAGATGATAAACGACCGCAGACAGACTATCGGCTCAACTGTGATGGAATACGACTCAATGACCGTCACCACAGGCGGCGAAAGCATAGTTCTGCCCCAGAAAGAGTTTATGCTGCTATATAAAATGGCATCATACCCCGGAAAGATATTCACCCGTCAGCAGATAATGGACGACATATGGGGATATGACACCGAGACTGACCCACACACTGTTGAAGTACATATAGGCAGGCTCCGTGAGCATTTCAGGGATAACCCCGATTTTCAGATAGTTACCATGAGAGGCGTAGGATACAAGGTGGTAAAGAAGTGACAAAGGACAGGAAGCAGAAAAAGAAATTCGGCATAAACATCACCATATATTTCACCATTCTCATTTCGCTGGTGATAATCATTACCATTGCTGCGGCAAGCGCAGTGGCTTATGTGCTTAACTATTTCTTCAACATCACCCTGCACATCTCGGAAAACGGCTGGGTAATAATGTTCAGCGTTATTCTCGGCGTAGCTGTGGCAATATTCGTGAGCAAGATACTGCTCTCCCCCATCAAAAAGCTGGCAACGGCAATGAAAAAGGTGGCTCTCCGTGATTTTACCGTAAGGCTTGAAACAAGATCAAGCATTACCGAGGTGCGTGAGCTGTATGACAACTTCAACCTTATGACGAGCGAGCTTGGCGCAACCGAGATACTCCAGACGGACTTTGTTTCCAACGTTTCCCACGAGTTCAAAACGCCTATCAACGCCATTGAGGGCTATGCAATGCTTTTGCAGGAGCAGGGACTTCCTCCCGAGGAGCAGGCGGAGTATGTAAGCAAGATACTTTTCAACACAAAACGGCTTTCCGAGCTGGTGGGAAATATCCTGCTGCTCTCAAAGCTTGAAAATCAGGCGATACCCCAGAAAAGGACATTGTACCGCCTTGATGAGCAGATACGCAAGGCTATACTTCTGCTCGAAACAAAGTGGACAAAGAAAAATATCGTCTTTGAAATAGATCTGGACGAGGTATCATGCACCTGCAATGAAAGCCTTATGCTCCACGTATGGACAAACCTGCTGGATAATGCGATCAACTTCAATTCCGAGGGCGGAACGATAAAAATGGAGCTTACCGAAAAGAACGGCAGCATCATCTTCACCATTGCGGACAACGGCTGCGGCATTGCCGAGGAGGACTGCAAGCATATCTTCGACAAGTTCTATCAGTCGGACAGCTCCCGCAAGGACGAGGGCAGCGGTCTGGGACTGGCTCTTGTAAAGCAGCTCATCGACCTGTACGGCGGAAGCATATCCGTAAAAAGCGTTCTCGGCAAGGGCACCTGCTTCACCGTTATTCTTCCCAACAGCTGATCGGAGGCGTACATGGCAGTATTCAAGGAATTTATCAGGGACAGCTACGTGGTAGTCGATCTGGAGACCACGGGGCTAAGCCCTTTTTATGACAAAATAATCGAAATTGCCGCCGTAAAGGTCACAGACGGCAAGCCTGCGGAGACCTTTTCCACTCTTGTTGACCCCAAGACCCGCATCAGCAGCGAGATAACCGCTCTTACGGGAATATCCAATGACATGATAAAGGGCGCTCCCGATATAAGCAAAGCCATGCCCGAATTTCTGAAATTTGCGGGTGATTCGGCGCTGCTGGGGCATAATATAATCAGGTTCGACCTGCGTTTTCTGCAAAATTATGCTTCTATGGAAAATTACTGCATAGACACCCTTAACCTTGCCCAGCACCTTAAAGCGGATTTCGGGGGACTCAGCCTTACAGCCCTCTGCGGTCACTACGGCGTGATAAATGACAACGCTCACCGTGCCCTTTCCGACTGCCTTGCCACCCATGAGGTATATCTGCGGCTGAAGGATGAGTACATGAAAAACGGCGCATTTTTCACCATGGCAGCAAACTGCGGAAGAAAGCTTTTTCAGCAGAACATATCCGAAAAATGCAGCGTGAGAACTGAGCTTAATGTGACACGCAATGAAAAGGGTCTGCTTTTATCGGCGGGAGAATTTCCGGTGGGAACGGTATCAGGCTCAAAGCAAAAGGAATATGAGGACAACGAGGACATTGTAAAAAAGGTCACTGTCTCAAAGATAACTGAGGGAGCCAACAGCAAGCTGCTGCTCACCGCAGAAGTGACCGTGGGAATATGACAAAATTTCGGGACGGGATAATATGTATTCATATCCAACTTATGATATTTACATATGCCACAGCGGCATTTACAGCGAAAATTACAGGAAGCTCATAAAGCTTTTCAACAGCGGTAAAGGCTTCTGCTACCGATGTCATTCCGATGAAGCGGCTCTGCCTTCAATGAAAAAAGCAAGGGGCAATTTCACGGAGATGTACAAAAAAATGCAGCGGAACATCAACGCATCGGACTGCATTATCCTGCTGCTGGACAAAAGCTTTATGAAAAACGACCGCATACGCTTTGAGGCAGATTATGCCGCTGCGGCTGGCAAGCCAATCATCGTGGTGAACACCGACAGCTCGGAAATGCCCGAGGAGCTTCACTGTGCGGCAGAGGTAAATTTCAGTGCAGAAGAGATATTCTGCGCCGTAAGGCAGCACTGCCGCAGCAAATAAGCAAGGAAAGGAAAATTCCATGATATTCATTATCGGAGGGCGCAGTCAGGGCAAGACTGACTATGTGCTGAAAAATTATCCGTCAGCAGAAATATGTGACGGCGCTGATATGGGCATCGCTGAACTTGAAAACATCGCCTGCATAGATAATTTTCATCTGCTTATAAAAAGGATAATGGCAGAGGGCGGCAGTGAGGCTGCCCTGGCTGTCTCAAAAAAGATTTATGAGCAGAACCCTGATATAATCATCATATCCACGGAAATAGGCGGCGGGATAGTGCCTATGGAAAAGTCCGAAAGGCTGTGGAGAGAGGCTGTGGGGCGCTCCTGCTGCTATATCGCCGCACACTCGGAAAAGGTCATCCGCATGGTATGCGGCATACCCACTGTTATAAAGGAGACAGCAAGATGAAGCTGATTTTTATCCGCCACGGTAAAACGGCGGGCAACCTTGAAAGAAGATACATCGGCAGGACTGATGAACCTCTCTGCGATGAGGGGATTGCGGAGATATTGGGAAAAGAATATCCCGATGCGGATATCGTCGTTGCAAGCCCTATGAAGCGCTGTGTTCAGACAGCGGAGCTTATCTATCCCCACAAGGAGATAAAGCTCATGCCCTCCCTGCGTGAAACGGATTTCGGCGATTTTGAGGGCTTGAATTACGAGCAGCTGTGCAATGATATTTCCTACCGCAGCTGGATAGAGGGCGGAGGAAATGCCGCTCCCCCCAACGGAGAAAGCAGGGAGCAGTTCTGCACCCGCTGCTGCGGTGGATTTATCCAGGCGGCTGCCGAAAACAGGGGCAAGACCGTTGCATTTGTGGTACACGGCGGCACCATCATGGCAATAGCCGAAAGATTTGCTTTCCCTAAAAAAGGCTTTTACGACTATCAGGTAAAAAACGGCGGCGGCTACACTGCTGAGCTTGACCATGGGAAGATAACCATTACTTCGGAGTTCTGATATGCTTTCACTTCCACTTCTTTTCGGGTTCCTCATTGACTGCGTTCTGGGCGACCCCTATTCCCTGCCCCACCCAATAAGGCTCATAGGCAGCCTTATAGCAGGGCTGGAAAAGCTTCTGCGGCCACGGATAAAAAATGAGCGGACGGCAGGCACGGCGCTTGTTATTACCGTGCTAATACTGTCAGCGGGTGTACCTCTGGCGCTGCTGATGATCTGCTATAAAATAAACCTGATACTGGGTATTGCTGTCGAAAGCATTATGTGCTATTATCTTGTGGCGGCACGCTGCCTCAGGAACGAGAGCATGAAAGTCCATGACGCTTTTGCGGAAAATGACACGGAAAAGGCACGTCAGGCGGTTTCTATGATAGTCGGCCGTGACACAAAATGCCTTGACCGTGACGGAATTATCCGTGCGGCTGTGGAGACCGTGGCGGAAAACACCTCCGACGGAGTTACCGCTCCCATGTTCTATATGGCGCTTGGGGGCGCTGTGGGCGGATTTTTCTACAAGGCGGCAAACACAATGGATTCCATGCTGGGCTACACAAATGACAAATACATAAACTTCGGGCGCACTGCCGCAAAGCTTGATGATGTGCTGAACTACATTCCATCCCGTTTCACGGCTCTGCTGATGATACTCTCCGCATATATTTTGAAACTTGACGGCAAAAACGCTTTCAGGATATGGAAGCGTGACAAGCGCAAGCACGCAAGCCCCAATTCCGCTCAGACGGAGGCTGTATGCGCCGGCGCTCTTGATGTTCGCCTTGCGGGCGACGCTTATTATTTCGGCGAGCTTCACAAAAAGCCATTTATAGGCGATGATATCCGCCCCATTGAAAATGAAGATATCAGGCGAGCAAACCGACTTATGTACATGACAAGCATACTTATGCTGATATTATCACTGGCTGCAAGAATAATCATTACGCAGCTTTTCTGAAAGGATAACCTATGACTGACAGATTTTCAAGAACCGAGATGCTTCTGGGAAGCGACGCCATGGAAAAGCTCAGGAACGCCCGTGTGGCAGTTTTCGGACTGGGCGGCGTAGGCGGATATATCGTTGAAGCTCTTGCCCGCAGCGGAGTGGGTGCACTGGATATCATCGACAACGACACAGTGAGCATCACGAACCTTAACCGCCAGATTGTTGCGGTGGAGGGCACTGTGGGAATGCCCAAAACGGAAGCGGCAAAAATGCGCATCATGCAGATAAATCCCGACTGCAAAGTGACTGCTTACAACACTTTTTATATGCCCGAAAATTCATCTGATTTTGATTTTACCAAATACGACTACATAGCAGATGCCATAGACACGGTGACTGCAAAGATAGAGCTTGTTATGAACGCCAACAAGTACGGCACGCCTACCATCTGCTCCATGGGCACTGGCAACAAGCTCAATCCTGCGGAGCTTGAAGTGGCTGACATCTACAAGACCTCCGTTTGCCCTCTGGCAAGGATAATGAGATATGAGCTGAAAAGGCGTGGCATAAAGAAGCTTAAAGTGGTGTATTCAAAGGAAATACCTATAGTTCCCACAGGCGCTGCGGCTGAAAAGTGCAGGGCGGAAAGCACGGGCAAGAAAAACGTTCCCGGCTCCACGGCTTTTGTACCCGCTGTGGCAGGAATGATAATCGCTTCGGAAATAGTAAAGGATATCTGCTCTGTCGGATAAGCCTGAGAGAAAAGAGTTGTGAATATGCCCCGATATTTTATGTTCAATAAGCCCAAAGGCTGTGTCACCGCACGCACGGACAGCCTGAGCAAAACTGTTATGGACTACTTTTCCGAGGAATGCAGGCAGACCATGTACCCCGTGGGCAGGCTTGACAAGGACACTGAGGGACTGCTGCTTATAACCGATGACGGTATGCTCTGCCGAAAGCTTCTGCTTCCAAAGAGCCATGTTCCAAAGACATATTTTTTCTATGCCATAGGCGAGCTTACCGAGGAAAAGGTGAGCGCCATTTCCGAGGGCGTGGAGATGAAAGGAAGAGAGCTTCCCGCTCTCCCTGCAAGTATCCGCTGCACGGGTACGGGAGTTATCACCGACATTGCGGAATATCTTTCGGACGACAAAAGAGAACGTCTGCTCAAATATCCCCGGCAGAAGATATTTTCGGGCTACATCACCATAACCGAGGGAAAAAAGCATCAGGTAAAGCGAATGATGCGCTCCATAGGCTGTTGTATCGTATATCTCAAACGCACCGCCATGGGCAGCGTTCCCCTTGACGAGAGCCTTGCCCCCGGCTGCTGGAGGCCTCTCACAGAGGAAGAGCTGACTGCTTTAAAAAATGACATTTCGGTTAAAATGCAGCAGTGAGCGGCATTTTCTATTGACCTTTTTTTTCTAAAATGGTATGATAATTGTTATAATAGTTACCGATGGAAAGCGGTATCATATTAAGCCATATAAATAAATATACTATATATGATATGAGAAAGATTACGGAGATGATATTATGTGCGGATTTGCAGGCTTTACCAACACCATTGACAACTCCAACCGTGTTCTCGGGGAGATGATGGATAAGATACGCCACCGTGGTCCCGATTCAGAGGGAAGATATATAGACGAATGTATCGCCATGGGCTTTCGCAGACTGAGCATTATCGACATTACCGACAGCGGCGACCAGCCTATCCTGAACGAAAACAAGTCAAAGGTGCTGTTCTTCAACGGTGAGATATACAACTATCAGGATATCAGAAAGGAACTGGTGGAAAAGGGTCATATCTTCACCACAAATACGGATTCCGAGGTACTGCTCCACGGCTACGAGGAGTACGGCGAGAAGCTTCTCGACAGGCTGAGAGGAATGTTCGCCTTTGTTATATGGGATAAGAACACCCACGAACTTTTCGGCGCAAGGGACTTTTTCGGCATCAAGCCCTTTTACTATGCAACTATGGGCGACACATTCATGTTCGGCTCAGAGATAAAGTCTTTCCTTGTTCACCCCAAGTTCGTCAAGGAGCTGAACACTGCGGCGCTGGAAAACTATCTTACATTCCAGTACTCCCCCACCAACGAAACATTTTTCAAGAACGTATATAAGCTTCCTCCCGCACATTTCTTCAAGTATAAAGACGGCAAGCTTGATGTAAAGCGCTACTGGGACGTTGACTTCCACGCTGACGAAGGTCCCGACATGGATACATGGGTAGAGCGCATTTCCGAGACCTTCAAGGACTCTGTTAAGGCTCACAAGATAGCCGACGTTGAGGTGGGAAGCTTCCTTTCCAGCGGTGTTGACTCCAGCTATGTGGCTTCCGTTGCAAATGTTGACAAGACCTTCACCGTAGGCTTCGGCGAGGACGAAAAGTACAACGAGATCGGCTGGGCAAAGGATTTTTCTCAGTACATCGGCAAGGAAAACATCAGCAAGGTAATATCCCCCGAGGAATACTGGGGCAATATAAAGAAGATACAGTACCACATGGACGAACCCCTTGCAGACCCCTCATGTATCGCACTTTACTTTGTCTGCAACAAGGCTTCCGAGTATGTAAAGGTAGTGCTTTCGGGCGAGGGCGCTGACGAAATATTCGGCGGCTACAACGTATATAAGGAGCCTCTCGGCTCACACGCATACAAGTCGCTTCCTAAGTTTATAAGAAGAGGCATCGGCAGCGTGGCAGAGCATCTTCCTCAGAAGAGGGGCGTGAATTTCCTTGTAAGAAACGGCAAGGAGCTTGAAGAACGCTTCATCGGAAACGCTTATATGTTCACACCCAAGGACAGAAAGAAGCTGCTGAAGATAACCACCTCCGCTCCCGACCCCACAGTTATCACAGCGCCTTTCTATGAAAAGGTAAAGGGCAAGGATCCCATTACAAAAATGCAGTATCTTGATCTGCACCTGTGGATGACAGGCGATATCCTGCTTAAAGCGGATAAAATGTCCATGGCAAACTCCCTTGAGCTGAGAGTTCCTTTCCTTGACAAAAAGGTAATGGAGCTTGCGGAGCAGATACCATGGCAGTACAGGGTAAGCACCGAAAACACAAAGCTTGCCATGAGAAAGGCTGCCCTGAAAGCAGCTCCCCCAAAGACCGCAAACAAGAAAAAGCTTGGCTTCCCCGTGCCTATCAGAGTATGGCTCAGGGAGGATAAATACTACAACATCGTAAAGGACGCTTTTACCTCCGCAAATGCCGAGAAGTTCTTCAACACCCCCATGCTGGTTAAGCTCCTTGACGACCACAGAGCCGAAAAATACGACAACAGCCGCAAGATATGGACTGTTTTCATCTTCTTACAGTGGTACGAGGTTTACTTCGGCGAAAACGCATAAAAATAAAGCTGATACCGAAAAATTTTCACGGTATCAGCTTTTTCTTTTTATGACAGAAATTACTTCTTTGTGATAGTCACGCCGGAAATGAACTCGTCAAATTCTTTTGCGGCAGCTTCGGAGTTTTCCTTTCTGGACTCGCAGATAACATAGAAAACGTCCTCATCGGAATAGAAGTAATATACACGGTTAACATACTCGCCCAGCACGTCCTTTTGGTCGGTGATCATGGGATTGCCGTCGTCGCCTGTTACCTGAGCGCCTGCGGAATCAGTCTCATACTCGTAAATGTACGCGGTAACGGTGTAATCATATCTTATTGCATCAAAGCCTGCGACTGTGGTGTTCTGAGGATCGGAGAAATTCGTATCCGCCTGATACATCATATTGTTGAGCTTGATAGAAGCACAGCCCTGATCTGCGAAAACGGAAAGCTCCTGAAATTCTTCCTTGTAGTTCTGAGCCTTTACGATTATGGAACCGTTGGGAGATGCGTACATCTTGCCCTCGGAGTTGTCTATTTTGGTCTCATAGCCGTCGGGAAGAGTGCTGTTGAATTTGTATATTGCAAGGTCTGCTTCATTCTCAACGGTCTTGCCTGTGTAGATGCTCACAGTGTCCTCAGGGTCTGCCTCAGCATCTGCCAGGGTCTCGCCTGCCGATGTTACCGAAAATGCGGGAGTTGCCGCTGTGGTAACGATCTGGTCGCCTGTCTCCTGCTTTCCGCAGCCTGTCATAAGTATGCCAAGGGCGAAAACCGCCGCAATTATCTTCTTTGCTGATCTCATTTTTTCAACTATCCTTTCAATATTTCTCATTTCTGTATCTGTGATTCATACCGTACCTTGCGCAGTACAGTGAAACATCTGTATATCGGTTGGGAGCGACGTAATGTGACATTCTGTTACCAAGAGTTTCGCCGCTTTCCGCTTCCTCAAAGCGCATTTCCACTGACAATGTGCTTACCATGTCATTGTGCCTGCAGCTTATATGGCAGCCGTATATTCTTTCCATTTCCTCACGGAGCATACGGGCTGGGTCATATTCGCCCTTCTGCCTTGCAGCTCTGGACTTTGGGACTTTGTTTTCAAACCGTCCCAGATATCCGCAGGAAAGCTCCAGCAGTATCTTATCTCCGTCAGCTCTTCTGAGTGACGGGGTTATGCCGTGGATATCAAACTCGCCGTCCAGACAGCCTGAAATAAATTCCATCATAAGGAGCCTGAGAGCGTCTTTATTCATTCGGGCGGTAAGCCCGGGCTTTATTTTATCAAGAGTAACAACGCTTATGTTCTCCGAAGCGATGATATATGAAAGATCTTCCATAAACCTGATGACCGTTTCGGAAATACTGATGACACCTGAGCCATGCACATCGGGCAGCCTCATGCTGCTGATTACCTCAGGCACAAGCAGCTCGGAGCAGGCAGTAAGCATATTGCCGTCGATGATGTCAAGCTTTTTCATCATGCCCTCATCTGATATCTTATCGGACAGATCGTCAAGAGCCTCGGCTGCCGATGAAGCAGTCTTTCTTATCGTAGCGGCAATGCCGTTGAACACAGTCTCATCAAGAGCAGCAGGGGTGATGTTCACAAGAGATATGCTGTCGGAAACGGGAGCGATGCTCAGCATAAATGTCCTGCTTCCGCATGAAGCATACATCTCGCAGGAAACGCCCGTTTTAACACAGGAAAAGTCAATATCGGGGCAGAGACTTTCGCAGGCAGGATTGCGGTAAATGACCGTTCCGCCCTCGCCGACAACAGCTGCTGCCATGGGTGAATTATGGAATATACGCTGAATTTCGTCTGTCAGCTGTTGTGTGCACTGCATCTGCCGCCCCCCTTTCTGCCTTATCATCACGCATAAACTCATTAAAAAGTATATCACATCGCCGGTCAAAAACCTATACATAATCAGAAACTTTATTTTACATATTTGTAAATAAAAAAGCTTTTGTGTATAAAAGGTGTACGGAATATGATGATACAGAGTGAGGCAAATCGGCAGGCAAAGGTCATTTTGACGTTTGACAGCACTTATCTGCCGCCTTGCTCATTTCAGAAAAAATTTTTCACGTTCTTGGAATTTTTTTTGAAAAAACACTTGCCAAAACGGATAAAATAGTATATTATATTATATGTAGGGCGTTACGAAAGTAAGCGCCGCTCTGTTTGTTAATTTTTTCACAGGCAGGGCTTGCGGATCTATCCGCAGAAGATAAATAATTCTTTAGGAGGAATTTTATCATGTCAGTAAAAGTTGCAATCAACGGTTTCGGCCGTATCGGCCGTCTCGCATTCCGTCAGATGTTCGGTGCAGAGGGCTATGAGGTAGTAGCTATCAACGACCTTACCAAGCCTGAGATGCTCGCTCACCTTCTCAAGTATGATACCGCTCAGGGCGGCTACTGCGGCAGAATCGGCGAGAACCTTCACACTGTTGATGTTAAGCCCGCTGTATATGCTGAAGATGGCAAGACCGTTGTAACTCCCGGTGCTATCATCGTTGACGGCAAGGAGATCACCATCTACGCTAAGCCCAACGCTGCTGATCTTCCTTGGGGTGAGCTCGGTGTTGACGTTGTTCTCGAGTGCACAGGTTTCTATGTATCCAAGGCTAAGTCCCAGGCTCACATCGACGCCGGTGCTAAGAAGGTTGTTATCTCTGCTCCCGCAGGCAATGACCTCCCCACTATCGTTTACAATGTAAACCACAAGACTCTTACTAAGGATGACACCATCATTTCCGCTGCATCCTGCACCACTAACTGCCTCGCTCCTATGGCTAAGGCTCTTAACGACTACGCTCCCATCGCTTCCGGTATCATGAGCACAATCCACGCTTACACCGGCGACCAGATGATCCTCGATGGTCCTCACAGAAAGGGTGACCTCAGAAGAGCAAGAGCAGGTGCTGCTAATATCGTTCCTAACTCCACCGGTGCTGCAAAGGCAATCGGCCTCGTAATCCCTGAGCTCAACGGCAAGCTCATCGGTTCTGCACAGAGAGTTCCTACTCCTACAGGTTCCACCACTATCCTTACTGCTGTTGTTAAGGGCAAGGACATCACCAAGGAAGGCATCAACGCTGCAATGAAGGCTGCTGCTACTGAGTCCTTCGGCTACAACGAGGAGCAGATCGTTTCTTCCGATATCATCGGTATGAGATATGGTTCTCTCTTCGATGCTACTCAGACCATGGTTTCCAAGATCGATGACGATACTTACCAGGTACAGGTAGTTTCTTGGTACGATAACGAGAACTCTTACACATCTCAGATGGTAAGAACTATCAAGTACTTCGCTGAACTCAGCAAGTAATTTCCTCTTACTGACACTAAGGCTGTCGCTTATGCGGCAGCCTTTTTTTGCGTCTCTTTTTTGTGCCTGATGTGAATATTGACTAAGATAATGACTTAGAACCCGTCTTCACAAGCATATGCGCACGTCTTTTCGGCAAATTTTGCCGCAGACTGCGTTAAAAATCCTTGCCGGGCGAAAGCCCGCCTGCGGATTTTTGCCTACTCTGCAACAAAATTATGCTTGAAAATCCGCACACATTTCTTATGAAGACAGGTTCTTAAAATTTTATCTTGCAATATGCTGAAATATCTGATATAATATATATTATGTAATAATGTGTCAGTGCGGTAAAGTGCCGTGCCGAAAGGATTGATTTCACAGATGACAACCGATGAAATTCTCAGCGTCACTAAGATACTGCTGGATTATCTTGTTCCTACCGTTAAGATATTCGGCTTTACGCTGCTTTTCTCCATACCTCTCGGAATGATAGCAGCAATGCTGAAAATGTGCAGGTTCAAGCCCATATCGTGGCTTACCAACATATATATCCTCGTTATGAGAGGCACTCCCCTTATGCTCCAGGTAATTGCGGTGTACTACATAATCCCCTACCTTAAACTGGCTCAGGGTCTGCCCGCCTTTATGACATCTGCACTTGATATGATAAATATCAGGAGCGAGAATTATATGTTTTACGCCGTGCTTACCGCATTCTCGCTGAACTATGCGGCTTATTTTGCGGAGATATTCAGAGGCGGCATCGAATCCATACCAAAGGGACAGTATGAAGCTGCGGCAGCACTGGGCTTTACCAAGTCACAAACATTTTTCAGGATAATCCTCCCGCAGGTAATAAAAAGAATAGTTCCCGCCTCCTCCAACGAGATAATCACACTGGTAAAGGATACCTCCATCGCAAACGTCGTTGCATATGCCGAGATAACCCTGAAAGCACGTCAGCAGATGCAGCTTTACAGCTCACTTATCCCCCTGATAATCGCAGGCGTTTTCTACTTTGCAATGGCTATGATACTTACCTTTGTGTTCTCTCTCATAGAGAAGAAGCTCAGCTACTATAAATAAGAAAGGGCAAATTTTTATGGCAATGCTTGAAATAAAAAATCTGTCCAAAAGCTTCGGAAAGCTGGAGGTACTGAAAGACATCTCCTTTACCGTTGAAAAGGGACAGGCTGTTTCCATCATAGGCCCCTCGGGAAGCGGAAAGTCCACTCTTCTCAGGTGCGTGAACCAGCTTGAAAAGGCTGACGGCGGCACTATAGATATCTGCGGCATCTCAATGATGACCGCCGATGAAAACGGCAAGGCAGTCTATGCAAATCCCAAGACGCTGAGAGATGTGCGTCTGAAAATAGGTCTGGTTTTCCAGAACTTCAACCTTTTCCCCCACTTTTCCGTGCTGAGAAACATTACGGAAGCGCCTATGTGCGTTCTGGGCAAGAGCCGTGCGGAAGCTGAGGCTACAGCTATGGAGCTGCTGGGCAAAATGGGTCTGGAATCCAAGGCGCATGAATATCCCTGCAATCTTTCTGGCGGTCAGCAGCAGCGTGTCTCCATTGCAAGAGCGCTGGCACTTAATCCCGAAATGCTTTTCTTTGACGAGCCTACCTCTGCCCTTGACCCCGAGCTTACGGGCGAGATACTGAAGGTTATCCGCAGCCTGGCGGAGGAGCAGATGACCATGGTCATCGTTACCCATGAAATGGCATTTGCAAAGCAGGTATCGGACAGAGTAATTTTCATGGACGGCGGTGTTATCATCGAAAACGGCACTCCCGAGGAGGTTTTCGAGCAGTCGCAGAACGAAAGAACACGCCAGTTCCTCCAGAGATATAACAACAGCTGATGAAAGGAGATATTTATGAGCGACATTATTCTTAAAGCAGAGCACCTTGTCAAGACCTACGGCAGCGGAGAAACAGCCGTGAAAGCGCTTGACGACGTGAGCCTTGAGGTCTCCAAGGGCGAATTTGTTGCCATTGTGGGACAGAGCGGAAGCGGAAAATCCACACTTCTCCATATGCTGGGCGCAATGGATTATCCCGATTCGGGAACTCTCACCGTTGACGGCGAGGACGTTTTTTCCATGAACGACGACGCACTGGCACAGTACCGCCGCCGCAAAGCAGGCTTTGTGTTCCAGTTCTTCAATCTCCTGCCCGTAATGACCGCAAAGGAAAATATACTTATCCCCCTGTCGCTGGACGGTCAAAAAGCCGATGAAGCATATCTTAACGAGATAGCAGAGACAATGGGCATCGCAGACAGACTTTCCCATTATCCCCACCAGCTGTCTGGCGGTCAGCAGCAGAGAGTTGCTATTGCCCGTGCAATGATTTCCAAGCCTGCTGTAATCCTCGCCGACGAGCCTACGGGAAATCTGGACTCCGCTTCGGGAAACGAGATACTCTCCCTCCTTAAAACCACCATAAAAAAATATGACCAGACCCTTATCCTTATCACCCACGACATGAACGTGGCTAAAAAAGCGGACAGGATCATCACCATAAAGGACGGAAAAATAAATTAACAGTCTGCTTGACAATAACACAATTTATTCTAATTCTTACACACAATATTGTGCATACTGCATAATATTGTGTAACTATTTTTGCGTTCAAATTTTAAATTTTATTTGACACAAAAAGTTTTTTATGGTATAATATTACAGAAGTATATCGCAGACTTTAGACAAATCAGTACGAAACACCCAAAGTCTGCGTCAGTAAATCATCTTTAAGGAAATGGAGTAATGAGAATGAGCAGCCAGTCAAATTCCAGCGTTTACAGTGAAAAGAAAATAGCCGCATATGAAGCAATGTTCAAGGAATCCTCCTTTGCAAAGCCACAGGAGGTTTATTTGACGATCACGGTAGCTCATCTTTTCGGACAGGCGTATATTATGGAGCAGCAGGGCACCAAGGAAGGCGATCCCGTTTATTCAAGGTTCGTGTGCCCCCTGGAAGAGATCACAAAGGTATATATCAACGAAAATGCCAAGTCAAGCCCCCTCTTTATCCAGTGCGATACCGATGTTAAGGGCGTTGTTCACCGCAAGAGAATAATAGTTCCCTGCCTCGACAACGTAGCTTCCATCGTAAGCCAGATAAAGGAAGTTCAGGCTGCACATATGGAAAAGGTCAATGCCGCTCTCGAAAGAGAAAAGCAGAGAAAGCTCCGTGAGATTGAAGAAAAGCGCAAGGAAGAGCAGGCAGCTATCAAAGTAAATGCCGCTATCCCTCCCCTTTCGACTGTTGAGAAGCTTCCCAATCCCGAGCCTGTAAAGGCAGTCAATATTCAAACACCTGCGCCCGTTCCCACACCTGCTCCCGAAAAGGCAGACAAAAAGAACGTTGAAGATCTTAACAATGAAATAGCTGAGTCCATGAAGGCTCTTGAAAGCTTTGAAAAGGTTATTTCAAGCACTCCAGCAAAGGAAGCAGCTCCCAAGAAGCCCGCTCTTGACCTTGATTCTATCCCCGACAAGGCAGAAGCAGTTCCCACACCTGCACCCGCTCCTGTTCCTGCTGCAGAGCCTGCACCTGTAAAGGAAGAGGTTCCCATTCAGGAAGTAAAGCCTGTTCAGGCTACAGTTCAGCCCGAGCCTGCTGCTCCTGTTGAGGAAAAGCCCATACAGCCTGCTGTTACAGCAGCTCCAAGGGTAAATCCCAACGGAAGGCCCTCTGCACTTTCCGACTTTGAAACAGAGGTTAGAAAGCTCAAGGCTCTCAAGGACGGGGGCAAGATAACCGCAGAAGAATTTGCGGCACAGAAGAAAAAGCTGGTTTCCGAGCTTTACTGATAATAACGATATCCCCCTTTCGGCACATAACCGAGAGGGGATTTTTTATGTGTTTTTCCTGAAAAATCGGGCATACTTTGTTATAAAGAAATGTTCAAAGGAGAAAACACATGAAAATTACAGCAAGATTTTATTCCGTCGATGACGCTGAGTTTGCGGCAGCAGCCATAAGAAGAAACGGCAGCGGCATTTTCGATATCACCATAAACGAGCGTTCCACAGGTGCGGGACGTGACGGCACATTTGCCCCTATGGGATTTTTTTCGGGGATAGGCTCCGGAAGCACGGCTGCCATGCCTCTGCCTGTATATGGTGCAATATCGGACATTGAACAGCCGGACGGAAACCATCACGAAAACAAATCAGCCTCAATAGAGATAATCTGCCGTGCATCTGAGGCAAAGCGTGTATCGGGTGCTATCATATCCCACGGCGGGCATGATATAAAGGGCAATTAAAGTTAAGAACCCGTCTTCATAAGAAATGTGTGCGGATTTTCGAGCATAATTTTGTTGCAGAGTAGGCAAAAATCCGCAGGCGGGCTTTCGCCCGGCAAGGATTTTTAACGCAGTCTGCGGCAAAATTTGCCGAAAAGACGTGCGCATATGCTTGTGAAGACGGGTTCTAATGGCGTTACCCGTTTGGATAACGCCATTGAAATATTTATTCAGCTGCGGGAATTTCGGCAGCTTTTTCTTTTTCCCTGAAAACAGCTCCGAATATGGCTCTTACAACAGGGCCTGCAAAGAATATCTGCCAGCAAAGCGCCATTGGAAAGTTTTTAACAGTTGTTTCAATCCACACGGCAACGAACTCGCTGCCTGCATTTTTGAAAAGCAAAGTAGCTGCCAGGCTCATAAGCGGGCACATAAATATCACCGACACAAAAGATATGGCAAGTACAAGATGAAAGGGATTGTCTCTTCTCACATCTACAATCTTAAAAGCCTTTACCTTTGCGATTTTTCCTACAATGAAGAAATCCAGTATGAACGCAATGGGTCCCATTATGATAAGCTCATGGAAAGCGGAAAGAAACACCTCGTTCTTCATTCCGCCTATGTTCAGTGCAATGTTATAGCATATCATTGCATAGACCATGAAAAATACCATAATAATTGTGAAAATAACTTCCTGAAACTTGTTTTTGGGCATAAAAAAACCTCCTATGATAAACTACTGCAAGAAAATGTGTTGTTCGTTAATCATTCGGAGAATGTACGTTTCCAATAAAACCAGTATTCTTTTTTACGGTGATTATTTTACCATATTTTTGCGGTAATTGTCAAGGCAATAAGGCGTAAAATAATTATGAACACATAAAATATCCCTGACGGACTGCTGCCCGACAGGGATATTCTTCACTTTTCAATTTTAATAGGCTCCAGATTACCCAGGTCGTAGGGTGTTTCCTGATATACACAGTAGTTGACCCAGTTGGAGAACATCATGTTTGCATGACAGCGCCAGTTGAAGTGAGGGGGCTGTCCCACATCATCATACGGGAAATAGTTGTAGGGCTTCTTGATAGGCAGACCCTTGTCATAATCACGCATATACTCGTCCCTGAGAGTAAAGCGGTCATACTCGGAATGGCCTGTCACAAAGAACAGCCTGTGAGACTTATCCCCTACGATATGCACTCCAGAAATGGGCGATGATGTAAGTATCTCCAGCGAAGATATCTTCTCGATATCCTCTCTGCGCACCTCCGTGTGACGGGAATGGGGGACGAAAAATTTCTCGTCAAATCCCCTTACCAGCGGGTGATATGGCATCTCGATAATATGAGGGAACACGCCGAACATTTTCTCTTTCAGCCCGTACTTTGGTATTCCGTAATGATAGTAAAGTCCCGCCTGAGCGCCCCAGCAGATATGGAAGGTGGAGAAGACATTTGTCAGCGACCAGTCCATTACCTTGCAAAGCTCTTTCCAGTAGTCAACGTCCTCAAACTCCATCTGCTCCACGGGAGCGCCTGTGATGATAAGACCGTCAAAACGCTCGTTCTTCACATTGTCAAAGGTGGTGTAGAACTTGTGGAGATGAGACACGGGCGTGTTCTTTGATACATGTGAAGCCGTCTGCAAAAACTCGATATCCACCTGAATGGGCGAGTTACTGAGGAGCCTGAGTATCTGTGTCTCGGTCTCTATCTTTTTGGGCATAAGGTTAAGAATAGCTATCCTCAGCGGACGGATATCCTGATGAGCTGCGGTCGCATCGGTCATGTAGAAAATATTTTCATGCTTCAGTGCTTCGGTAGCGGGGAGATTATCGGGTATATTTATAGGCAATAAAGCCACTTCCTTTCGGTATTACAGGTCATATCCTTTATTTTACCATATACTCGGGAATAATGCAAGTTTTTGATGAAAAGTAATTTACGGGATATAATGAAATAATGATGAAGCGGGCTTTTATCAGTTAATTACCGCCGTGGCGATATTGAGATACGCCGCAAAAATGAGCCACAGCAGATACGGGACATTGAGCCATGCGGCTGTATATCATCAGCATCACAAGTACGATAAGCAGGATTATGACCGTCGTCCCTGCCCACAGCTTTTCATATTTAAAGAACACTATGCTCCACGAGAAATTCACCGCCAGCTGAGCGGCATAGATCCACAGCGCCCGCTTTTTATCAGCGCTGCCGTCGGAAAAATATATCAGATATGCGGATATCCCCATAAGGGCATAAAGCACCGCCCAGACAACGGGGAAAAGCCATGCGGGCGGCATAAGGAGCGGAGAAGCATATCTGTCAAAAAAACCGGCGAAGTCCCCTGTTATCAGTGCTGACAGCGCTCCCACAAGCTCTGCGGAAACTATAAAAATAAACAGCTCGGTATATTTTATCTTCATACGCTCACCTCTCAGGGAAGTATATGCTTTGAAAGAAAAGGCAATTCCTACTTTTTAGATAGAATAACGCAATATTATACAAATTATACCATAAAAATGTGCAAATCAATAAAATTGGTCAGATACACTTGTATTTCACACTGAACAGGTATATAATAGATAAGTATATTATGCTCATCATCACATTCAGAAAGGAAGATCCTTTTATGGCAGACCGTTTTATATATGCCGATAACTCCGCCACAACTCAGGTATCGGAAAGCGTGCTGAACGCAATGCTCCCATATCTGAAAGAGCAGTTCGGCAACCCCTCCAGCATCTACAGACTGGGACGTGACGCAGGACGTGCCATTGAAAATGCAAGAAGCGAGATCGCCGAAGTTTTCGGCTGTCTCCCCAGAGAGATTTTCTTCACCAGCGGCGGCTCGGAAGCTGACAACTGGGCTATTAAAGGCATCGCAAGAAGCCTTGGCGCAAAGGGCAAGAAGCACATCATCACCACCGTTTTCGAGCATCACGCCGTTCTTCACACCTGTGCCGACCTTGAAAAGCAGGGCTTTAAGGTAACATATCTCCCCGTAAGCGACAAGGGCTATATAACCCCCGAGCAGGTTGCCGAGGCTATCCGTGAGGACACTGCTCTTGTTTCAATAATGTACGCAAACAACGAGATCGGCACCATAATGCCTATCCCCGAGATAGCAAAGGTCTGTCATGAAAAGGGCGTGCTTTTCCATACCGATGCTGTTCAGGCTGTGGGCAATGTTCCCATAAACGTAGCCGAGCAGGGCATTGATATGATGAGTATGTCAGGTCATAAAATTCACGCACAGAAGGGCATCGGCTTCCTTTATGTACGCAAGGGAATAAATCTGCCCAACCTTATCCACGGCGGCGGACAGGAAAGAGGCAAGCGTGCGGGAACTGAAAATGTGCCTGCAATCGTCGGACTTGCTCAGGCAGTAAAGGACGCTTGTGCCGATATTCCCGCAAAGCAGGAGCGCATTTCCAAGCTCCGTGACCGCATTATCAGCGGCATAACCTCTCAGGTACCCGCCTGCCGCATCAACGGCGGAATGGAGCACAGGCTGGCAGGAAACATCAACATCTCGTTTCTCGGCGTTGAGGGCGAATCCCTGCTGCTTATGCTTGACCTTAACGGCATATGCGCTTCCAGCGGCTCAGCCTGCACCAGCGGTTCACTTGACCCCTCTCACGTACTGCTTTCGCTGGGTCTGCCCCATGAGGTAGCTCACGGATCTCTCAGACTTTCCATCGCTGACCCCATCACTGAGGACGATGCGGATTACATCGTAAAGACCGTGGTAAGCGTTGTGGCAAAGATAAGAAATATGTCACCCATGTGGGACGACATAGTAAACGGCAGAGATGGCACCGAAAAGTGGCTTAAATACGTTTCCCCCGTTAAATAAATTATAGGAGCTGATATATTATGATGCTTTACAGTGAAAAGGTAATGGATCACTTTACAAATCCCCGTAATGTGGGCGAGATAGAAGACGCAGACGGAATCGGCGAGGTAGGCAACGCAAAGTGCGGCGACATTATGAAAATGTTCCTTAAAATAGACAACGGCGTTATCACCGACATAAAGTTCAAGACTTTCGGCTGCGGCGCTGCCGTTGCCACATCTTCAATGGCGACCGAGATGATCAAGGGCCGGAAGCTTGAGGACGCACTGAAGCTCACCAACAAGGCTGTGGTAGAGGCTCTGGACGGTCTGCCCGATTCCAAGCTCCACTGCTCCGTTCTTGCCGAGCAGGCTCTCAAGGCTGCTATCTCGGATTATTACAAGAGACAGGGCGTTGACCCCGTTTCCATTGTGGGCGAGATACCCGAATGCGAATCCTGTCACTGACATCATCACGCAATAATATAAAAATTATTTTAAAGCGGCTGAAAATCGGCCGCTTTTTGCATTTTACTTTTCCTTGACAAAACCCTCAGACAATGTTAAAATAATAGTATCATGCTAAAAAGGAGCAGTTATAATGAGTATAAAATTCCATCTGCCTGATTTCTGGAGCCACGGTCCTCTTAATCTGGCGCTTATTGATATGATAAAGGAGCACCCCGAGTATTTCCGTGACGGTGTGGAGATAGCTTCCGTTTACGGCTGCTTCCCCCCCGCTGTATGGAACGGCGGAAGAAATATCAACGGCTATGCCGATGAGCGTGCCATTACCCACGTTCTCGAAGAATTCAACAAGAGAGGTATCCCATGCCGCTTTACCTTCACCAATCCCCTGCTCACTGAGGAGCATATGAGCGACCGTTTCTGCAACAGGCTCGTTCAGCTGGCTGACAATGGCCTTAACGAAGCTATCGTAAACACTCAGGTAATGGAAGACTATCTGAGGGCAAATTACCCCAATTACAAGCTCACCTCCTCCACCTGCAAGCAGATAAGAGGTCTGGAGCCTCTCATTGAGGAGCTTAAAAAGGACTACAGCCTTGTTGTGCTTGACTACAACTGGAACAACGATTTTGAGGCGCTGGAAAAGATACCCGAGGAATACCGTGGAAAGATAGAAATTCTGGTATGTCCCTACTGCTTCCCCGACTGCAAGCGCAGAGGCGACCACTACAAGTTCCTTGGCGAGCAGCAGATAAAGCGTTCATCTATCAACGCATTCGGCAACATCGGCGGAATAAATATGCTCAATGTTCAGACAGAAGAGAATTTCAGATGCGAGGCTATCAGCCGCAATTTCCTTGAAACTATAGAATTTTCAACTCATATAACTCCCGAAACACTTTTTGAAAAGTACGTACCCATGGGCTTCAGGCACTTCAAGATCGAGGGCAGAACTCTCCACCCTCTGAACGTTATCGAAAGCTACGTTTACTACATGACTAAGCCTGAGTACAAGGACCTTGTACGCCTCAAGCTTGGACTGGACACATTCAGAGCAAGATAAACCGATCGGAGGAAACACCTTTGTCACAGGTCACAAAACGGGCTTTGGAAGCATCGCTCAAAAATCTGCTGCTGAAAAAGCCTCTCGACAAAATCACAATCAACGATATCACCGAGGACTGCGGCATCAACCGCATGACCTTTTATTACCATTTCAAGGATATTTACGACCTTATAGAATGGTGCTGCGTGGAGGACGTAAAGAAGGCTCTGGAGGGCAAAAAGACCTATGACACATGGCAGCAGGGCTTTTTGCAGATATTCGAAGCTGTGCTTGACAACAAGCCATTTATCCTGAACGTGTACCATTCTGTCAGCCGTGAGCAGGTGGAGCTGTATCTGTACAAGCTGACCTATGACCTGCTTATCGGTGTGGTGGATGAAAAATCTGCGGGAATGAACGTCCGTGACGAGGACAAAAAGTTCATTGCGGATTTCTACAAATATGCCTTTGTGGGGCTTATGCTGGACTGGGTAAAGCACGACATGAAAGGCGACCCGCACGAGATTATCGAAGAGCTTTCCATTGTAATGCACGGCAACGTCACCTCTGCACTGGAGCGTTTCAAGACAAACAAATGATTTTATCAAACCGGCAAAAATGATAAAAAAACAATCTCTTTTATCCCTCTGATAAAAATCTTATCAGAGGGATTTTTCTGTTTATTGAAAAAAATCTCCGTTTGAGATAATATATAATTACCGAAAGGGAAAAATAAAGCAAACAAAAATCAAGAATCAAGTACCAAACAACATTTCAGGAGGTATTTTTTATGTATTACTCAAGCGGAAACTATGAAGCATTTGCAAGACCCTTAAAACCCGAGGGCGTTGACGGAAAGTCCGCCTATATTGTAGGAAGCGGACTTGCTGCTCTTACAGCAGCCTGCTACCTTGTCCGTGACGGTCAGATGAAGGGCGAGCACGTTCATATCCTTGAAAAGGAGCAGGTTGCGGGCGGCGCCTGCGACGGCTGGAAGTTTGAGAACGTAGGCTACGTTATGAGAGGCGGCCGTGAAATGGATAACCATTTCGAGGTAATGTGGGATCTGTTCCACTCTATCCCCTCTATCGAGACTGAGGGCGTTTCAGTCCTCGACGAATACTACTGGCTCAACAAGGCTGACCCCAACTACTCTCTCTGCCGTGCTACCGTAAACAGAGGCGAAGACGCTCACACCGACGGCAAATTCGATATCTCAGACAAGGGCGCAATGGAGATAATGAAGCTGTTCTTTACCGCAAACGAAGACCTGCAGGACAAGAAGATCACCGATGTATTTGATGATGAAGTCCTGAACTCCAACTTCTGGCTCTACTGGCGCACAATGTTCGCTTTCGAGAACTGGCACAGCGCACTGGAAATGAAGCTTTATATACAGCGTTTCATTCACCACATCGGCGGTCTGCCCGATTTCAAGGCTCTGCGCTTCACAAAGTACAATCAGTATGAGTCAATGATACTGCCTATGGTCAAGTATCTGGAAAGCTTCGGCGTTCAGTTCCACTTCGGCGTAAAGGTCGTTAACGTTGAGTTTGACTGCACTGCTGACCGTAAGCAGGCTACAAGAATTGATGTTATTCGTGACGGCAACGAGGAAGCTATCGACCTGACCGAAAATGACCTTGTGTTCATCACCAACGGCGGCTGCGTTGAAAACTCCACCATCGGCAGCCAGAACACTCCCGCACCCTTCAACTACGAGATAAAGGAAGGCGGCGGCTGGGATATGTGGCGCAAGATCGCTGCTCAGGATCCCGCTTTCGGTCATCCCGACAAGTTCTGCTCCGACCCTGAAAAGTCCAACTGGATGAGTGCGACTGTCACCACCCTTGACCAGCGCATTATCCCCTATATCAAGAACATCTGCAAGCGTGACCCATTCTCAGGCAAGGTCGTTACAGGCGGCATCGTGACCGCAAAGGACTCCTCATGGCTCCTGAGCTGGACTATCAACCGTCAGCCTCAGTTCCGCAGCCAGCCTAAGGATCAGTGCCTTGTTTGGGTATATGCTCTGTTCTCCGACAAGCCCGGCGACTACGTTAAGAAGCCTATGAGAGACTGCACAGGCAAGGAGATCTGCATGGAATGGCTGTACCACATCGGCGTTCCCGAGAGCGATATCGAGGACCTGGCTGAGCACAGCGCAAACACCGTTCCCTGCATGATGCCTTATATCACCGCATTCTTCATGCCCCGTGCATACGGCGACAGACCCGCTGTTGTTCCCGAGGGCGCAGTAAACTTCGCTTTCCTTGGTCAGTTCGCCGAGACAAAGCGTGACACCATCTTCACCACCGAATACTCCATGAGAACAGGTATGGAAGCCGTTTATACTCTGCTTAACATCGACAGGGGCGTTCCCGAGGTATGGGGCAGCGTTTATGACCTGCGTGCTCTCCTGGACGCTACAGTAAAGCTCCGTGACGGCAAGAAGATCACCGACATGGACGTAAATCTTATCGAAAGATTTGCTCTTAAAAAGGTGCTTGAAAAGATTAAGGGCACCGATATCGAAAAGCTTCTCAAGGAATATAACGTTATCTGATGAATTTTTCAAGTTATCTGTAAACACGAAAAGGGACTGTTGCAGCCTAAGCCGCAGCAGTCCCTTTTTTATGTGCTGTATCAGAAAAGTCCGTCAAGGCAGTCTGTGTTGCCCTCGGATAACATTTTACCGTACTCATCGGAGAAAACAAGCGTCATAATAGTCATGTCATTATAAGTGACAGAACCGACCTTTGTGCCCTTCTGGTAAAGGATATTTGTGCCGCTTGCCTCGCTGTAGGTCGCCATTTTCTCCCAACCGTCGGAGGTGAAATAGCCCTTGTACTTCTTGAGAGCGGAAGCGGAATAGGTTTCGGCATAGCCTACTGCGCAAAGCTCGTCATCTGCGTTGAACACATAGTAAGCGTAAGGCTCGCTGTCAGCCACCATAAGGAGGGAATCCTGTGCGTAGTATGACTTGAAGCCGCCCTTTTTGATGACCTGCTCCTGAGACATTCCCCATTTCAGACCATCCAAAGGAGCTGTGAGAACACTGTCGGAGGAGGAAGAAGTCTTGCTGCCGTTTTTAAGGATACCGTCTGTGCCGAAATCATAGGTCTTGCCGCTGATCTTCAGCTTGCCTGTGCGCATCTTGCCGTTCTTGCCGAAGTAATAGGTGTCTCCGCTGAGTTTCACAAAGCCAGTGCGCATTTTTCCGTCTTTGCCGAAATAATATTTGCTGCTGCCGATCTTTGACCAGCCTGTCAGCATCTTGCCTTTCTTGGCGCTGTTGAAATAGTAGGTATCATCGCCTATCTTCTTCCAGCCTGTGAGGGCAATACCTTTCTTATCGAAATAGTATGTGCCGTCGCCGATGGTCTGCCAACCTGTAAGCTTCTTTCCTGTGTCATCGCTCTTATAGCTGTATCCGCTGTCGGACTTGACCCACTCGGCGCTTACCCCTGCTGAAAGGACTGTGACTGATGAAACCGCAACTGCTGCTGCCATTACCGCTGAAATAAATCTCTGCTTTATCATTTTAGCACTCCTTAAAGATATTGTGATATAAATATGATACATCTTTTTTGTAAATATGTCAATACTCTGAAAGCTTCGGCATAAAGTTTTATACTAAGCACCAATTAAAAACTATACAAAAAATCGAGCATAATCTTGCGTGTATGGGTTATGTGAAGATTTTTTGTCTATAGGTTGATTGAGGATTAGTATTAGTATTATTCTCAGCTCCGAAAACCCACAGGAAAAGAGGCTGCTGCAGAAATCTGCAGCAACCTCTTTAGAGTTTTTAATTTTAAAAATTATCATGCAGTAGGTGCGGGGATAGGATACTGACCTACATATGCAGTCTCATAACCCTTGTTGTAGCAGGTCTCCTGGCTCTTTGCAATGCGCATTGTTCTGCCGTGAACATTAACATCAGCTAAAGTATCATTAGTTGCTACGGTGAACATTGATTCATAAGGCTTGGAAGATACAGCGCAAACTGCATCCCAGTCAAAATTTGTGGTGCAGGTGCTGCAATCCTTCTTCTGCTCACTGTAAAGTGCTAACTTCACGGTATATGTTGCAGGATAGATCTCAACATACCATGATCCCGCAAAATCTTCGCTGAGACCTGAAAGGATACCTTTGGCAGCTTCGTCCCATTTAACAACACCTGGAGTAATCACCGAACTTCCCGAAGCCTCGGAACTGCCAAGGATACGGAGGTCATTTATGGTAACGTCCTTGGTATTGCTGTCCATGCCGAATTTGCACGCTGTTCCGCCTGACGGTACCGCACCGAAATAATCCTCGACCTTCGCTCCCCTTGTCTGGAGAGAGTTGAGATAATCCTGTGTTGCCACATATATCTGCTGTGCCTGGTCATTGGCTTCTCTTATTCTCGAGGTCCTTATGTAATCTGTCATATTGGGAACTATTATCATAAGGAGCACCGATATGATAGCAATTACAACTATAAGCTCAAGAAGAGTAAAACCCTTTAAGCTTTTGATATTTTTTTTGATTTTGCTCATTGGACACCCTCCTGTTAATATTTTCGATATGACATCAGTTGAGGCTCATGGGGTTTGTAGCCTTCATGTAACGCTCAAACTCGTTGATATCAAGGCTCTTCTCTCGAGCGTGCATTTCGGTGATAGTGCCTTCCTTAACCATACGTGCAAGCTCCTGATCGAGGCATACCATTCCGTCCTTCCTACCTGTCTGGATAGCGGTCTGGATAAGGTGTACCTTATTGTCACGGATCATTGCCTTGATGGAGTCGGTAGCGTTGAGGATCTCAAGTGCTGCTACTCGGCCTGTTCCGTCAGCCTTGGGGATAAGGGTCTGGGCGATGATACCTACGAGAACTGTTGCAAGCTGTGTACGGATCTGGTTCTGCTGATGTGCGGGGAATGCGTCAATGATACGGTTAATGGTATCAGACGCAGATGTGGTATGAAGTGTACTCATAACCAAGTGACCTGTTTCTGCGGCGGTTACTGCGGCAGTGATGGTCTCATAGTCACGCATTTCTCCTACGAGGATAACATCGGGGTCTTCACGGAGAGCTGCACGGAGAGACAGTGCGAAGGACTCAACGTCGTCGCCGACCTCACGCTGGTTTATCATACATCTCTTATGCTCGTGAATGTACTCGATAGGGTCCTCGACAGTGATGACATGGGCGCTGCGGTTGCAGTTTACATAGTCGATCATACCTGCCAGAGTTGTGGATTTACCGGAACCTGTAGGACCTGTTACAAGGATAAGTCCTCTGGGACGCATTGCAAAATCTCCAAGAATAGGAGGCATATCCAGATCCTCAAGTGTGGGGATATCATTTCTCAGCAGACGGATAGCAATAGCTGTGTCGCCTCTCTGGTGATATACGTTTACACGGTGACGGTAGCCTCTCTTGGTAACATACGAGAAGTCGGTATCGATCCTGTTCTTGATGTTCTCGATATTTCTTCCGCCTGTCATCTGCTCTACCAGCTTCATGATAGCGCCGTCGGTCATCTCAGGGTAAGAGCTGAGCTTACGTAATGTACCGTGAAGACGAACGATAGGTGAGATCTTGGTTGTGAAGTGAACGTCCGAACAGCCGAGGACTCTCGCCTCGTCAAGAATTTTGTCGATATTGAGCACCACTCTGTCGGCAGGCTTTTTTTCGATATCGATATCCATATTATCCTCCATTCTGCCACGCAGCGGTGTTCCGCACGGCGGCAATTAAATATTTTTCGGGATTTCCCCTTATTAAACGGCAAAGGTAAGCTTTACAAGCTCATCCAAGGTTGTTCTGCCTTCCAGTACAAGCTCTGCAACGTTATCACGCAGGAGCTTGCATCCCTGTTCTTTTGCAAGAGAGGAAATTGCGTCAACCTTGCCGTCGGCGGCGATAAGAGATGCCATTTCATGAGTACAAAGAAGTATCTCATGGATAGCGGTACGTCCTGTGTAGCCGGTGTTGTTGCACTTGGGGCATCCGCAGGCATCGTATATTGTAGCGGACTCGGTAATTCCGAGAAGCTCATTTTCTTCGGGAGTGGACATTCTGGGGGTCTTGCACTCGTTGCAAACGACCTTACAAAGTCTCTGTGCAACGATACCGATAAGAGAAGTTGCTACCATGTAAGGCGCAACGCCCATATCTACCAGACGGGTGATGGTGGAAGCAGCATCGTTTGTATGAAGTGTGGAGAGCACCATATGGCCTGTGATAGCGGCTCTGATAGCGATCTCTGCTGTTTCCTGGTCACGCATTTCTCCGACCATTACGATATCGGGGTCCTGACGGAGGATAGAACGGAGGGCTGCCGCAAAGGTCATGCCTGCCTTTGCATTAACCTGGCACTGGTTGATGCCTTCGATATTCTTCTCGACAGGGTCTTCGACTGTGATTACGTTAACATTGGGCTTTGCAAGCTCACCGAGAGCTGCGTAAAGGGTGGTTGTTTTACCGGAACCGGTAGGTCCTGTTACCAGCATAACGCCCTGAGGAACCTTGATAAGTCTTGAGAAACGGTCGTAGTTGTATGGTGTCATGCCGAGGTCGGTAATCTTACGAACACCAACATCACCTGTTGCCAGGATACGGATAACGCACTTCTCACCGTTAACTGTAGGAAGGTTAGATACACGGACATCAAGGGTGGTTCCGTCAACGACCTGTGTGAAACGGCCGTCCTGAGGTACTCTCTTCTCGGCGATGTTCATGCCGCTTATGATCTTGATACGTGTGATAAGGGAGTTATGTACAACGTTTGAAACGTTCATCAGCTCGATAAGATCGCCGTTTACACGGATACGTATTCTTGTGTATGTCTTGAACGGCTCGATATGAATATCCGTTGCGTTTGCACGGAAGGAGTTTTCAACGATTGTGGTACAGAGCTTAACGATAGGCGCATTATCGACACGCTCGGCGATCTCTGCTTCCTCTGCGCTCTGCTCCTCAGCCTGGAACTGGCTCTCAACGGAGTCGATAACCTTGCCGATGTTGGAGTTGGAGTATATCTTGCCTATGGCTCTGGTGATAGCTGCCTTTGTTGCAAGGACAGGAACAACGTCCATACCTGTTGTTACCTTGATGTCCTCGAAGATGTAGAAGTTTACGGGGTCGTATGAAGCAACGGTAAGTCTCTTACCGGTGATCTTGATGGCAATGATGGTGTGCTTTTTAGCCAGTGCCTCAGGTATCTTCTTTACAGCCTCGATATCAATGACGGTCTCGGGGTCGTCCAGGTCAACAAAGGGAATGTTCTGCTTTCTGGAAAGGACCTGTCCGAACTGTACGTCCGTAACATATCCCAGCTCGATAACATAATCACCGAAAAACTTGCCGGGGACATTATCATTTTTCTTGGCGTCAAGTACATTCTGAAGCTGCTCTTCGGTAATGATGCCCTCATTAACCATGTACTGACCGATAGGAATGTTCTTCATAAACGTTATAACTCCTTCTCCGCAGACGATATTTGCTCTGCCGCATTCTCCTGCGGGAAAAATGCGGGATTTTTATTATTTGCGGTCAAAAACCGCTTTTTTGCTTGAAAAATAAAGTAATTTGTGGTACTATATATGTAACCCTGCGGAAAATACCGCAGAAATTATTTTCATTATTAAAGGAGACTGATAAAATGGGCAATCTCAGCTTGGAGACAATGGAAAACATAATGAACATTACAGTTTATGTTTTCGTATTTCTTTTCGGCATAACCATCGGAAGCTTTCTTAATGTATGTATCCTCAGGCTGCCGAGGGGCGAATCACTTGTTAAAAGGAACTCCCACTGTATGACCTGCGGAACACCTATTAAATGGTATGACCTCATTCCCGTGTTCAGCTGGCTGATACTCAGAGGCAAGTGCCGTGCCTGCGGTTCAAAGATATCACCCAGATATATGCTGGTGGAATCACTTACGGGAGTAATGTTCGTGGGAATTTTCCTCCGTTACAATTTCTTTGACTACGGGCTTTATCCTGTAATGCTGTGCCTGTTCATGGCGGGTCTTATCGTCCTCTGTTTCCAGGATATCGACAACAGGGAGATGTGCGTTTCTGTTCTGATCTATACTTTTATTATTGCAATCGCTTCTCATGTGCTGAACTTCATCACTGTTGATACCCAGAAGCTTCTCTTCTTCCCCGAGACAGATCTCAGAGATGGTATTTACGGAATGTTATCCGTGAGCCTCGTTATCCTTGTGATGGGCTTTGTGGTAACTCCCCTGTTCTACAACGCTTTTGTCAGCGAGGAGAGGAGGTCTCTCAGAGGCGTTAAGGCTAATCTGAAGCGCACCTCGGAAAGTGACGGGAATTACAAAAAGCTGGTAGCTGAAAAGGAAGCGCTTGAAGCCAAGATCAAGGAAGAAGGTCCTGTGTTCGGCTTCGGAATGGGCGATGTTATCCTTATGGCGGCAGGCGGTCTCATGCTTGGACTGAAAGCCACAATTACCGCAGGAATCATCGCTGTGGTGCTTGGTGCAATATACGGCGTTATTCTCAAATACATCAGGCGCAACGATGACTCGGAGGATTCAAACGTATTTGCTTTCGGACCCTTCCTCATTATCGGACTTGCTGTGGGAGCTTTTGTTAACGGCTCGCTCATTGATATGTATCTGAACTCGCTGCACATTGGAAGATAACGGATAAAATTTTACCCGTGCCGTGGTGTGAAAATCACACGGCACGGGTTTTTTTGTTATTTACTTAAAATGCTTGCTTTTGGCTGAACAAGGAATTTTGCAAGGCTTTATCAGTTGCCTTTGTGTTGACCGTTGTTAGTCTTTTTGGTAGTTGCCTCAGTTACGGGTGCGGTAGTTGTTGTGTAAGTGCCGGAATAACCATTGTGTTGGCTATTATAAAATCCGTTGTGCTTGCCGTTATCGGGGTGTGCACCGCCGCCGCCACCTGCACCACTATTCAACAGTGTAAAAAACGATATAGGTGTTATTGGTCATATTTGTTCGTGTACCTACTGATTCGTCAATATGGGAGCTGTTATTGTCAACAACCTTTACAACGTTGGTTGTTCCTGGAACAGTAGGATTGGCAAGGACAACAGTTGCTTTTGTATAATTGCTCGCATTATTAGCTCTCTCAAACTTTTTGTTCTTTGAACCTATGTTGTAATAGTAGTCGCTGTCAACTACAACATCAAAGCCTGAGCTTGTAAAGTTCTCTATACGGATATAATAATCAGCAGGACCGTAGTAGGCTTCACCCATTGCCATATAGGAAGAACCTGTGCCATCATACGCAAATGGCTGAGTCTCACCGCAGGCACTTTGTCCGGATATTTTCCTTATAAGTCTGCCTTTATAAGTAGTTGACGTGCCATTGTTGAGGGTATAACCTTTGTTGTTGATGATACAAATTACGTCAAGATCATTCTCGTCAAGCGGGTTTCCCTGGAGGTCGGTAGGATGATTAGCAAGAAATGCTGTCATTGCATCGGCGGCACTTGACTGCTTCTGATATACACCGATACTCTGGGCATATCTTGTATTTTCAATGATATAGTTTGCAATACCCTGCTCTGTATCACGCTGTTTTGACATTACAGATGTACTGGTATAAACACTGTTTATAGGGTCAAACATTCTCATAATACCAGTCATAATAATTCCCATGATAAGCATGGTAACAATCAGCTCAATAAGGGTAAATGCTTTTAATTTTTTCCTCATGGAACACGCCCCCTTTTACTGCATATAGTTGTCTCCGACAAAATACTTGTAATCAAACTTTCTGTCATCGGTATCATTTGCAGCGCTAACAGGTTCGCCGTCCTCAATATTATACAAGGTATAAACAGCGCAGTTAACAACAAAATTCTTTGAGTTACTCTTTGATGCACCAACCCATGAAGTATTTGCTGCATTGTGAGTGCAGTAGATTTCAAACTGATAAGTGCCTGTTGTGTCTGCACCTACGTAATTGGGGTTTCCGGCAAGCTTGCTGTCAGCCTTGACCTTGAAGAGTGCATTGTTAGCCGCACTCTTCTGCTGCTTGGTCTCGACATATTTCTGCTGCTCGCTCATACGGTCATTTATCTGGTTATTGCTTTTAAGCATTTTGCAGACTGAACCATACATACCTACAAGGAGCAGGGAGCAAATGGCAAGAATTGCCATTGCTACCAACACCTCAATGAGGGTAAAGCCCTTGCAGGAAGCCTTTGATATTTTAGTTTTTCTCATAATATCACCCTCCTTAGCTTACATCTTCCTCGGTGATAACGCCATGGCTGGTATAACCCACGCCGCCGGCAGCCCAGTTGAACTTAGGTTCCCAGTCCTCCTTTTCCTTTATTGGAGGAATGTAAATAAAGCTAAATCCATTCTGTACGTTGATATCACCAACGAAAGCGGAACCAAGAATATCCATGTGAACACTTGAACAGAGGGCATCTTCATACCAAAGATTCTTTTGAGTAGTTGTTGTAGAGTTTGAAACTATCTTTGCACCGGGTCCGTAAATATAACCCATAAAGCTGTAATTTCCGCCGTTATAAAAATCAAATGTTACATTATCATCCGCATATACAATGATATTCGGAGCATTGATTGCAACAGCAGTTGCAGAAGCAGAAACGGTCGAACTAACCTTTAAGGTTGGAACTGTATTGGGATAACAGCTACTGTCAAACTGCTCTGTAACTATCGAGAAGCCCCAGAAAGTGTATTTTGCCTCACTTGCAGGTGTGGAATTGGGCATCATAATGTAGCAGTAATTGCTGCCTGATACAATTATTTTACCGTTCTCGTATGTACCGGGACTAAGCATAAGAATAACATCGTTTGAGGATGTATCTATTACTGTAGTTGTATTTTTTGCAGCAGTTGCAGTAAGCGTCTGGTATGTCTTGGGAAGATTTGCGGTAACATTGATATTACCTACGGAACTGAAATCCATATTTCCTGACAAATTATTATTGAAAATAATATTATTATCAATGTGAGCCGTAAGTGCAGCTGTTCTGAAGTTTACATTCTTAGTACCAGTTTCATGTCCCGAAGCATCAACCTCATAAAGTGCATTTAGAACATCCCATGCCCTTGTAACAAGGTCGCCGTGTAAAATTGCAGGCGGATCATAGGAATAATTGGTAGCATCGTTAACTGCTTTAAACAAGTCAAATGCAATTTTTCCAACCTCGTCCTTCCAATCGGTAACGATTTTCTGAACGTTGTTTACAGAATCCTTGTACTTGAAATCTTTCTTTTCAGCAGTTCCGCTGGAATCAAGGAAAACATTATCATTGGCACCGGATACCCACTTTGAACCGGTAAGCGGACTGATATCGTTGATAAAGAAATAATCTGCGTACTTACTGAAAAGTGTGGGGAGATTTCTTACATCAGGGTCTGACAGTCTGCTTGTAAGTCCGGTGCCAGTAGAATTAACCTTTGGCAGTGATATTTTAAGCAGGTAAGTGGGATTTTCCTTAATTGTAATATCAAAGTCTGTAGGTGAACCTCCACTCATGCCGGCAGGTGTAAAATCAAATTGATCAACAAAGTCGGGATTTCCGCTTGTGCTGTAAGCAAGCTGAATAATATACTGCATATTTGTTGCATTCATAATATCTGAATCATTAGGATTGCTGAGAGAAGTAAATTCAAAGTTGCTGTTACTCTCAATATAGGGTCCGACAGGGTGTAGCTTATTGAAAAATTTGTTAATTCCTAACATATTGGGAGTATATACACTATTATATTCGCTATGTGAAGAATCCTTTATATAAAGGATATACTGACGAATAGCTTCAAGCTCCATACAACCATAGTATGTGCTGTTGGAAGAAAGTGTAGGAGTAGTTGTCGAGCGATCATTCTTTTCATAGTAGTAATAATAAATATCGCCTGAGCAGAACTGATCGCCGCCGTTAGTGATTATATCATTCCAGAGCTTTGAGCTTGTATTGATAGAATATTTAATTCTATACCTATTCTGAGCATACTTAGGATCGGTATTTGGATAAGCAGTATAGTTAACAACGCCAAGATTTGTTTTCTTTGTCTGCCATGTACCGCCTGCTGTAACATCACCCAGATCAATCGCTTCTCTGTCGCTTATAAATAAGTCGCCGCCAAAGAATGGCTTATTTGTGCTTACAAAATCGGTTCCGCCGAAATCAATCTGCAAATATCCGTCAATGTATGTGTTACCATTTACAAAGACTATACCATTGCTTGAACCCTTTAAATTCTTTACAATAAGGTCAGTCTTAGTTGATGAGGGTGTGCAGTTGTCAATACCCCAACCGGTGCTGTCATAACCTATAATAGGTGGCTGAGAGCTGTTGCTGAGTGTTCCGTTTACAAAAACAAACGGATGATCAGTTGCAGAAGCTGCTCCGGAAGGAGTAACAACCATATTGTTTTGTGCATTGAAATCGCCGTTTATAACAAGACTATCTGTATTGCCAAGAGCAAAAACCTTCTGTGCGTTTAAGGTAGAGTTCTCATTTACAAAAGAACTTCCGGCAGTAGTACCGTCATTACCCCAGCTGAATGTGCCGGCAGAAACCGCACCGCCCAAAACGGAGGAGTTTGTGGACATCTGCAAGTCACCTGTGGAGTTAAATCCGGCAGCCTGTGTCTTATCCTGACTTATAGGTGAAACGACCTTTGAAACGGTAGAAGAAACACCATTGTAGGTTGCTGTACACTCAATCATTATAGCAATGCTATCAATATAGTACTTCTCTTTATCTCCGTTTGTAACATCGAGCTTGTTTGTTGAAGGAATATCATTTCTCGCAACAATAACTCCGGCTCCTGTGTCATAATTGAGTTCAAGAAGCTGAATCTTTACCTGCACGCTTCCGTCTCCTGTAGATGCAAATGTTCCTGATTCACCACTATTAAAGCTACTGATATCGGAAACATTAAATATCATATAGCTTTGCTTCTTCTGGTTTTCTGTAAGACCTGCACCTGTGGGGTTGTTAATAGTATCCCATGCAGTAAGGCTCTTGGAAACATCATAAATCATCTTACTTGTATTGGAAGGATCTTCCTTCAGAACACCTGTAATGGCTTCTTCAAGTACAAGAGCCTGGCTTTTTCCGCCTGCTTTAAGCGCAGTTGCATTAGCTGATTTGTTATTATTACCATCGTTGCCTGTGCCTTTATCCACATGAACAGAATCGCCCATAAGTGTCTGGGTAATAACTTCAATGCCGGATCTCGCTGTATAATATGCCTGACTTTCCTGGTACTGTGTATTTGCCCTGTTGCTCGACGTGGATACAATCGCCATTGCGCCTGCAAGCATAATAATGAGCACCGTCATAACTGCAAGAACCATCAGCAGAACAGCGCCCTTGAGCATGCCGTGCCTGCTTTTTGCCTTAGTCATATATTTGCCACCCTTTCTATAAAATTTAAAAAAATGAGTGAAATTCTGCAAAATATTTCGCAATTTAATAAACAAGCCCACCCGAAAAAATGGTTGGTTTTTTCGGGTCGGTCTTGATTATTATTTTAGTCCTCAATATCAGCGGGATCCATGGTGTAAACCTCATAGATCTCGATGACCATATCGCCCTCGATCTTGCCGTCTTCGGTCTTACCCTCGTCCTTGTAGCTTGCGGAAACGCTCTGGAGATAAATGTTCTCCTCGTTATCAGCTACGGACTGGATAGCATCGAACACGCCGTCATTGTTTGTGCAGGTGTAGCTTACTGTTACAACAGTTCCGCCAACTGCAACACTTGCGGGAGCTGCAGGATAACCGCCCTCGTAAGCATAGCCGACCTCGGGAGGAAGCTTGCCTGCGATATCAGCGTTTATCTTCATAGGATATGCAACTGCATACTTATCATATGTATATGCTTCGAGCTGTGTTGATGTAAGTCTGTCAAGAGAAATTCCTGTGATCTCGATTCCTGCGGGGTGGAGCTTATCCATCAGATACTTGCTTATCTGATAAGTCTCGCCGTAATCTCTTTCGCTCATGAACTGCTTCTGAGTTTCCTCAACGGACTTGATATCATCTTCAAGGCGCTTCTTGAGCACTTCAAGAGTATCCATCTTGGACTGAACATCGTCTCTTTCAGCTTCCTTGGCAGTAAGTCTGTCCTCAGATGCCTGGAGATCTGCAAACTTAGGCTTGATAAAGGTGAAAATACCTACGCCCAGTACAACCAGCACTGCGAGCACGATAATGATTACCTTATCTCTGTATGAAAGCTTCATGCTCATTATTCAACACCTTCTTCCTGAGTTTCATCGGTTGTTTCGGCTGTCTCCTCAACCTCGACCTCGTTGGGTCTGGATACAAAGGAAACGGTGAATGTAATGGGGTCTTCCTGAGCAGCGCCTTCAACAGCTTCGCCGCCTCCGTTGGACTGGAAGCCGTCATATACGATATTATCGAACATATCAAGATCGTAGATAGCCTTTACAGCTTCATCGGGAGCAGTATTGTCCTTAGCTGTGCAGGAGATCTCAAAGCTGCCTGAAGCATATGCGATCTCAGCTACGGAGCAGCTGTTGTCCTGGATAGTCTTTATTACAGTGTTGAGAACATCAACTGTAAGAGCAGACTTGGTATCGAAGTTGTATGCAGCTGTATCAAGGTCAGCCTTGTAAAGAGCAACCTTGTCGATCTTAGCCTGAGTGCTGTCAACAGCGGTAAGGGTTTCCATAACCTCGGGGCTGTTGATCCACTCATCGATCTCTGCGACCTTGGCATCGTTGTTGTTGATAGCATTGGTGATACCGAATACTACAGCGGCAACTACAGCAGCGGAAAGAACTACCGCACCGCCGAGACCGATAAGGAAGGAAGAACCTGCATCAGTCTTACCTGCGGAGGAGTCAGTCTCCAGGAGGTTGATACGGTCTGTATCCTTATTGCTTCGGAACATTGCACCGATAGCATTTGCATAAGCCTGGAACTCGATGTTCTCATAGCCGGAGATGTTGTTGGGAACGCCCAGAAGGCTTGTGGAGATATCCATTCCCTCGAGAGCATTTGTAAGACGGATATACTCAGTGGTATCGCCGTAGAATACAACGTTCTGAATGGGGTTCTCGGGATTTCTCGACTTGTGGAACTGGATCATTCTGTAGATGTTCTCGTTTACAGCCTCGTAAACGTAATCCTCGGAATTATCGTAGTCAACAGCGTCGATGGAAGCAAATCTTGCGAATGAGAGCTGATTGTCCTCGTAGAGGTTAAGGCTGACGAAGTTGGGGTCAACCTGAACTACCAACATAGGCATCTTTGCAGATGCTTTCTTATCACTGAGAATGATTCTTGAAATTGCGTTACAGGTAACTGTTACTGACTTCAGGGAAATTGAAAGCATGGAGAATACTTTTCTGAAGCAGTCAACCACTTCAAAGGGGCAGGCAGTAGCCAGGATCTTAAGAGCCTGAACGCCTTCCTCCTCAACCTCACCTGCAATGGAATAGGAGATTGAATATTCCTCTGCGATACCCATTGTGTGCTGCATCTGGTTTGTTACCATTGTAAGGAGCTGTGCATTGGTCTTTGCCTTGGGGATATGCAGTTCCTTGAAGATTACCAGGTTGGAAGACAGTGTAACAACTGCTTCTTTATCATCCATACGTCTTGCTTTCAGCTCGTCGTTGATGATGGTTGCCATTTTGGGAATATCTTTTATATGACCATTTACGATCAGACCCTCACTGAGATCGATGGTAGATGCAGAAGAAACTCTGATCCTGCCTCTTGACTCAGTACCGCGAATAATGCGTATATGTCTGTCTGTAATATCAAATGAAAGCATTCTCGTCACCTCACTAAATTATTTTTAAAATTTTTATTTACGGGTTGTACCCCGATGACTGATTTGATTTATACCCGATCTTTTAGGTAATGTTGCCCATGGAGTTGTAGATCGCAGGAAGGATACCGGCAATTACAAGGCCGATAGCAGTACCCATGAAGATGATCATGACAGGCTCGATAAGACCTACCAGACGGGTAACAGCCTCGTCCGCTTCTTCCTGATAGAAGGATGCGGATTTTGCAAGGATAGAGTCAAGAGCACCTGATTCCTCACCGACATAGATGATAGATGTGAACATTGACTCGAAAATGCCTGTTCTCTGAATAGATACCGAGAGGGCTTCACCCTGTTTAACCTCGTCGATTACTGTTTCAAACTTCTTTGATACGTACAGGTTGTTAAGGATATTGGACGATTTTGCAAGGCACTCTACCATGGGGATACCCGAAGAGTAGAGAGAAGCAAGTGTAGAACCGAAACGTGCGGTGTAGATCTTTACTACCAGAGGGCCGACAGGTTTCAGCTTGATTATCGCCTGGTCGAATTTGTATCTGATATCGGGGACCTTGAGGGCATACTTGATAACGAATACAAGACCTACTATAATAAGACCGATGAGCCACCAGTACTTTTTAAATCCGTCGGAGAATGCGAACAGAGCACCTGTAAGACCCTTCATATCCTCTTCTGTAAGAAGATCCTTGAATGTAGGCATGATAAAGGTGAACATGATGATTACGACAGCTATGCAAAGAACTGCAAGTATGATAGGATACATCATTGAGCTCTTTATCTTGTTGTTGAGCTTAGCGTCGTTGGCGTACTGATCTTCCATCTTTTTCATAACCATATCCAGATTACCGGATGTTTCACCGGCCTGCACCATTGATATGTAGAAATTGGGGAAAGCATCGCCCTGCATCTTTACTGCGTCTGAGAAGGAAGTACCCTTCTGGACTTCCTCGTAGATCTCACGGTAGATCTGCTTGGGTCCTTCTTTGACCTGTTCACGCTGCATGATATCGAGAGCCTTTACCAGTGTAAGACCCGAAGAGATCATTGCAGACATCTGACGGCAGTCATAAGCAAGTTCCTTTGTGGTGAACTTGTGCATATTCTTGCCGGATCCGCCCTTAGCTTCTCTGTAGCTGGAGCAGAAAAGACCTTTTTCATGAATCTTCTCAAGGAAGTCATTAACGTCCTCGGCGTTCATCTTCTGGTTCTTGACGGTGTTTCCCTGAACGTCGGTAGCCGTATAGATAAAAGTCTTCATTAAATTGTGACACCTCCGAATAAAAAATAGCTTATACCGAAAAGCACACAATTATTTATTATGCTTTTCAAATACTTATCATATTATATCATTTTGACCAAAAATTAGCAATATGTTAATTTAACCAAATTGTAACCGATTATTACGACTATTTGACCAAATGTCGCATTTCTTCATATGTGCAGTTGTACAAATACAATAATAAATCAGTATTCGTATTGGCATTTTCATACTCATTCCACAAAAGCGTCCGATATCTTTCAGCAAAATGCGAGCAGAAAGTTTGAAAAACCAAATTTTGTAATATTTTACATATTCAGCATTATTTTTTGTCATTTTATAAACACAGCCGATTTTTGCAGGCTCGTGTTCACAGACCCAGAAGCCTCTCAGCATTAAAATAGTATATCATTTTCTTTTCTTCTGCTGTGAGAGATGTGCTTTCTATCAGCATATGCACATCTTTCGGGTCGTTCCATGGGCTGTCCGATGCAAAAAGTACCTTGTCCGCACCATATGTCCGCACAAGCTCGGTCATATGCTCGGGAGATATCCTGCCCGCAGTGTATGCCGTATCGAACCAGACATTCTCAGCTCCCGCAAGAAGCCTTGCCGCCTCGTCCTCGCACCTTACGCCGCCCATATGGGCAACAACAAATTTCACACCCGACACCTTATCCAGCACTCTTGCCATCATCTGCGCATCGGTATGGATATCGTAGGGAGACGAACAGTCAATGCCGCTGTGCATCACAACGATAAGCCCCAGCTCGCCGCATCTGCGGTATATGGGTATCATGCGTTCCTCATCGGCATAGAAGTTCTGAAAATCGCCGTGGAGCTTTATGCCCTTTCTACCCTGCTCTGCCAGCCTTTCAAGCACCGCAAATACGCTTTCATCGGGATAGACCGCTCCGAAGGGGATTATATTGCCCGTCTCCTTTGCAGCCTCCTCCGCCCAGCGGTTCGTACCCTCCACCTGAGTGGGTTTGGTCGCCACAGGCAGCAGCACAGACATATCAACGCCGCAGGCTGACATATTTTCCGAAAGACCTTTTACGGTGCCGTCTGAGTAAAAATTCTCGTCAAAGCCCATATCAGCCTTTACCACATCAGCAAGCAGGCGAGTTATGGCTTTTTCCGCCAGTCCGTCAGGAAATGCGTGGGTGTGGAAATCAATTAGCCGTATTATTATCACCCCTTGCTTCGGCTTTTTCTGTGATAGCTGTTAAAATCAAACTTTGTGATATCACAGATAAAGTCCATCATGCTGCCGCTCATATTCATCAGCGATTTCATAGTCGATGAATTTATTTCCAGGGGAATATCGGCAGGGTACCTTGTTTCGATATAGTACCTGTTGAGCACGGCGCTTTCGTCTATCCACTGGATAAAGCTGTCGTCCATCATGGCAGCCTGCTTGCACAGCCATGTAAGGTTGTGACCGTCCAGCAGATGCCTGCTCTTGAAAAGAAGATAGCCTTTCAGTGCCTTTTCGATGCACTGCTGGCAGTGAAACGCCGCTACATAATAAAGCTGCGGATCGTCGCAAAGGACCTCTGCCGCCATTCTGTCAAGAGACGCATGATATATCCAGTCGTAATAGCGCTTGCTGTCGCCTTTTTTGCTATTCCTTGACATAGAGCCGATCACCGCCGTTCTCTACACGGTACGCAAAGGAGCAGTCGTCCTCCGCACACTCGTCCCAGTCGCTGATGTTGTACACGATGAAATCGCATGGCACAGGGCAGTCAGTCTTGAGCAGAAGCTTTGTTTCCACCTGCTCGGGAAGAATGCTGTCCTCAACGACAACACACAACTTGAAGCTTGTGACCTTTCCTGCCGTATTGGTCTTGCGTGATACAAGATATATCATACAGGGGTCGCAAAGTGTGATTATCTGCTGCACCATTTCGCCGATGATATCATTTACAGGTCCTGACATATTAAACGCTCCTTTCCATGCTGACATTTCGTCCAATCACCCCTATATTGTACCACATATTCTACAAAATGTCAATGTCATCAGGGTAAAAAATTGGGCAGAACCGCAACAAAACACGGCTCTGCCCAAAGGACTTATATCATCATCAAATTTTATCTGCCGAGAACACGGTTGTAAAGCTCCTCGTATTTTCTTGCGGAATTTGTCCATGAATAATCTGTCTTCATGCCTCTGGAGACCATCTGATCCCATTCCTTGCGGCAGTCGAAGTAGATGTGCTTTGCATAGTTGATAGTGCCCAGCAGCTCGTCTCCGTTGTAGTTTGCAAAGGAGAAGCCTATTCCTGTGCCGTCAAACTCATTATATGGCTGAACGGTATCTTTAAGTCCGCCCGTTTCACGGACAATAGGCACTGTGCCGTATCTGAGGGCTATGAGCTGAGTAAGTCCGCAGGGTTCAAAGAGGCTGGGAACAAGAACAGCGTCGGAAGCCGCATATACCTTATGAGCAAAGCCCTCGTTAAAGAAGATATTTGCGGATACTCTGCCGGGCATTCTCATGGCATATTCTCTGAACAGATTTTCATACTGAGGATCGCCTGTACCAACAACAACAAACTGAGTGAACTCGTCGCAGATGCGGTCAAGGGCATATCTTACAAGATCAAGGCCCTTCTGATCGGTGAGACGGGAGATTATGCTGATAACGAATTTATTCTCATCAACAGGCAGACCAAGCTCCTGCTGGAGAGCCTTCTTGTTGGCAGCCTTGCCCTTCTTTATGCTGCGGGTGCTGTACTGCTTTGCGATGCAGGTATCGGTCTCGGGATTATATGCCTGATAGTCGATGCCGTTAACGATACCGCAGAGAGACTGATTTCTTGCTCTGAGCAGACCGTCCAGACCCTCGCCGTAATAGCCTGTCTGTATCTCCCCTGCATATGTATTGCTGACGGTGGTGATGAAATCGGAGTAAACCAGACCGCCCTTGAGCATATTTGCGTCCTTATTGAACTCAAGCTTATCAGGAGTGAAAACATAGTCGGGCAGACCCGAAAGAGCCTTGATAGTCTCTATATCCCACACGCCCTGGAATCGGAGGTTGTGGATAGTAAAGATAGTCTTTGTTCCGTAGTAGAACGGATTATCTTTATAAATAGTATGGAGGTAAACAGGAACAAGACCTGCCTGCCAGTCGTGGCAGTGGATAATGTCGGGGCGGAAGCCCACAACAGGCAGGATAGCAAGCACAGACTTTGAGAAATAGATGAACTTTTCGATATCGTAGCGGGTATCCGCATAGGGCTTATCTCCGCCGAAATAGAAAAGGTTATCAACAAAGTAGAAGGTTATGCCGTCGTACTCATATTCCATAATACCGACATGGACGCTGGAAAAGCGCTGACCCATATCCATATAAAAATGGTGTACGTACTTGAAATTATTGCGGAACTTGTCGGGGATACAGCGGTAGTTGGGCAGTATCACACGGCAGTCATATTCATTCTTATCAAACATTTTGGGCAGAGTTCCCACAACATCGGCAAGGCCGCCTGTCTTTATAAAAGGAACACACTCGGAAGCAACAAACAATATATTTTTCATAAGCTCCTCCTGCATTAAGGCGGCACGATACCTGCACACCTTATATTTATATGAATATTATAAAATATTTTTCTGATTTCGTCAAGACTTTTTTATAAAATGCACAGTATATTTCATAGGATATATTTCGCTACTTTTTCACTTATTTCGCACCGCTCCCCAAAGCTCCTTTATGCCGATGAATATTACGAACACGGAAAAAATCTTACCCAGCAGCCCTGTGTCGATAAGCCTTGCACCGTATGCCCCGAGACAGGCTCCCACGGTGCCTGCAATAATTGCAGGGAGCATAGCTTTCAGGTCGATAAGTCCGTTCTTTCGGTGAATAAATACCGACAGCGCCGCTATGGGCAGGAAATATATCAGGTTCACGCCCTGTGCGTCTATCTGGCTCATGCCCATTACGGCGGTGAGCCAGATAATTAGTATCATTCCCCCGCCCACTCCCATTGATGCCAGCAGCCCCGCCGCAAATGCCGCAAGCCATGTAAGGAACGTCATTTCATCAGCCCCCTTGCGCCAGCTGCAATAAGCAGAAGTCCGAACACTGCCGACAGCAGCCTGACGGATATCTTTTTCATAAGCTTTGTCCCTATAAGCGCTCCCGCCAGACCAAACGGTATGCACATCAGTGCGCTTTTAAAGTCAAGCTTCCCGCCAAATGAGTAAAACACAGCCGATATCACTGACAACGGCAATGTTATCGCCAGCGAGCAGGCGTGCGCTTTTTTCGGCTCCAGCCCTGTCTTTTTCAGCATTGGCACGGCAACTATCCCTCCGCCCGAGCCGAAAAATCCGTTTGCAATGCCTGTGACCAGCCCCAGAAGCGCCATTTTCATATTCTTACGCAAAAAAATCCCTCCCGTTGTATTTTCTCAACATCGGGAGAGATTATACTATTAAAATTGATAACCGTCAATCATCTTTCTAAGCTGCTGCATACGATAATCTGTCTCGGTAATGACATCGGCGCACTTTTTCAGCTCATCGGCAATATCGTCCTGATTTTCCAGATCCTTTTTATATCTGAGCTTATGGTCAAGGCTTGCCCAGAAATCCATTGCCATTGTCCTCAGCTGTACCTCTACTTTCATATTGCGCTTGCCCGATGAAAAGAACACAGGCACTTCAACAATGAGATGCAGGCTGCGGTAGCCGTTGGGCTTTGGTGAAAGAATGTAGTCCTTGGTGCGGATAAGGGTGATATCGTCCTGGGAAATAAGCTGCTCCGCCAGCTTGTAAATATCATCGGGAAATGCGCAGATAACACGTATGCCTGCGATATCAAAAAGCTCACGCTCGATTGTCCTGATATATTCCTCGGGATTTGACACATTGGCTTCAATTCCACGGCGCTCCAGCTTGTCAACAATGCTCTGTGGCGTTTTGATGCGTGACTTTATGGATTCTATGGGGTTGCGGTCATGGGTAAGCTTGAACTCGTCATTTAAGACCTGAAGCTTTGTCTCCACCTCACGGAGAGCACAGCCGTAATATGTCATAAGCTTTACAAAGGGCTGACTGCCGTCGATTATGGTATTTATGTCCGCATTGCTCATCTGCTTGAAGATCTCAGTGTTCATGTTCCCACTCCAAATTTATTTCAGAACGAATATTTCGTGATGTTCAGAATTTACTTTTCTTAATAATTTTATCATATTATTTTGGCTGTGTCAATGTTTATATGGGAAATTATTTGTGTTAAAATAGGAAAAGATAAGTACAAGGGGGCAGCGAAAATGAAGAAGATAAAATGGCTGGCAACGGGCGGGACCATATCATCTGTGGAGACCGAAAAAGGGCTTGTTCCCGCATCGTCAGATGAGCAGATGAAAAAGATGCTTGAGGTGCTGGGTCTTGCTTCCGAAAACATATGCACGGAGCAGCTTATGAACATAGACAGCACCGAAATATCCTGCGATGATATCAGGAACATAGGCATCGCCGCCGATAAAGCGGTTCGTGGGGGCTTTGACGGAATAATCATCACCCACGGCACGGATACCATGGCATACACCGCCGCCATACTTGACAGAATGATGGACGGCTGCCCCATACCCGTTATCATCACAGGCTCTCAGAGGCCATTTTTTGCAGATGATTCCGATGGAAAAGCAAACCTGCTCAACGCACTGAATGCAGCCTGTGAAAATATCGGCGGAGTTCATATCCTTTTCGGCGACAAGCTCATCAGGGGCGGCAGGGCATACAAGGCATACACCAGAAACGACAACGCATTCATCTCCCCCAGCGGAAAATACTCGGGGTCAATATCAGGCGGCAAGCTCATATGCAGCGAAAAAAAGCCAGACGGCAAATATATCTTCCGCAGTGATTTCAGCCACAAGGCAGGGCTTATCAAGATAACCCCCATGACAAGACCCGAGGAGATAGAAACCGCCGCAAAGCTGTATGACGGCATTGTCATCGAGGGCTACGGCATCGGCGCCATTCCCACAAGGCTTTTGCCTGCAATAAAAAGATCCATATCGGGCGGAGTTAAGTGCGTGCTCATATCCCAGTGTCTTTTCGAGGGGGTTTCCATGGGCGTGTATGAGGTCGGAACACAGGCAAAGGATATCGGCGTTATCTCAGGGGGCGACCTTACGGCAGAGGGTGCGCTGGCAAGGCTTATGTTCGGGGAGATATGACGTTTCTTGACATTTTTTCCTGTCAATGCTATAATAATCATTGTCTTTTTTTATCGGAAGCACAAGGGAGTGTGGTCAAATGGGTTCAGAAGCAAAGAAATATGAAATAGATATGTGCAGCGGCTCAATACTGAAAAAAATGCTGGCGTTTACTATCCCGCTTATGTTTTCAAGTATTCTGCAGCTGCTTTTCAATGCCGCAGATATTGTGGTCGTGGGAAAATTCGCAGGCGATAACTCTCTGGCGGCTGTCGGCTCGAACACAGCGCTTATAAATCTGCTGACAAACCTTTTTGTGGGGCTGTCCATAGGTGCAAACGTTACAGCCGCACGATTCTATGGAGCAAAGCGTGATGAAGACCTGAGCGACACGGTACATACATCAATGGCAATAAGCCTTATCAGCGGAATTTTTCTTACTGTGGTTGGCATACTGGGCGCAAGGCAGATGCTGGAATGGATGCAGACACCCGAAGAGGTTATCGGCCTTGCTTCCCTTTATCTGCGTATATACTTCATCGGCATGACCTCCAATATGGTATATAACTTCGGAAGCGCTCTGCTGAGGGCTGTGGGCGATACAAAGCGACCGCTTTATTACCTTATTGCGGCAGGCATCATCAACATTATCCTGAACCTTATCTTTGTTATAGTGCTAAAAATGGACGTGGCAGGTGTTGCGCTGGCGACCATCATTTCCGAGACAGTCTCGGCTGTGCTGGTAGTAAGGTGCCTTATGAAGGAAACGGGCGCTATCAAGCTTATCCTCAAAAAACTGCGCATTGACGGCGCAAAGCTTGGCATGATAATGAGGATAGGTCTCCCCGCAGGCTTTCAGGGGATCGTATTCGCCCTTTCAAACGTAGTTATCCAGTCCTCCGTAAATATTTTCGGAAACATAGTGGTTGCGGGAAATTCAGCCGCCGCCAACATTGAGGGCTTTGTTTATGTGGCAATGAACTCATTCTATCAGGCGACTATTTCCTTTGTGAGCCAGAACTTCGGCGCAGGAAAATATGAGCGCATAAATAAAATAGTTATCCGTGGCGAGGCGTGCGTTATAGCTGTGGGAGTGGTGCTGGGAAATCTGGCGGTAATCTTCGGCGAGCAGCTGCTGAGCATATACTCCAACAATCCCGAGGTAATTGCTGCGGGAATGGTTCGACTGGGAATAATATCTCGAACATACGCACTGTGCGGCATAATGGACGTTATGGTGGGCGCTCTGAGGGGCATCGGCTACTCGATAATGCCCATGATAGTATCCCTTGTAGGCGCCTGCGGACTTAGACTTTTATGGATAGCAACAGTTTTCCGGATACCCGAATATCACAGGATAGAAACGGTTTACCTCTCCTACCCTATCACATGGATAATCACCTTTACGGTGCATATCATCTGCTTTATCTGGGCAAGGCACAGGGTAAAGGTTCAGTACGAAATGACGGGTCAGCCCTCCGAATAACTCCGAATAAAATGGTCAGGCATACTAATGAGTGTGCCTGACTTTTTTGTTTTCATAACAAATACGTCATCAAATCAATGTCATCTTGTATCATTTTTCGTTGTTATGACACAAAATGAGGCACTGCAATTAAATAATATGTAGTTTTTTTGAAATAACTGTTGATTTTTGGGGCTTGACGTGGTATAATGGGAAAAGCGGTAAAATTGACAGAATAAATATGTGAAGGAGCTGCGCCATGGATAAAAAAATTACCGATATAACCGACCCGTCCATCATTGTTCCCGCTGACAACTGTAAAGACATTTATTTTTCTCTCTTTAACAGTATGTATGACGGACTCAGTGTTTTTGAGGTTTGCGGAAATAAGATCAGGGCGCTGTACCTTAACGAAAGATATTTCGATAATGTGGGCTACAGTCTTGAACAATATACCCCTTATATTGAAAACGTTACCGTCACCCTTTTTGAAGAGGACGAGCAGCGCATTTTCGGTCTGGCGCAGGATTGTATCAGGAATCACTCCGACTTTTACTGTGAGGTAAGGGGCTACAGATATGACGGCTCTGTCGGCTGGTTCTGCATACGTGCAAGAACTGTGGATTTCATCAAAAGTGATAATCCCGTTTTCCTCGCTTCCATCAACGATATCTCACGCCGCAAGGAGCTGGAGCATAAGTACAACATAAGCAAGGAGCGCTACAGGATACTTGAGGAAACCAGCAGCGCCTTCCTTTTTGAATATTCGCTTCTCAATGATAACATGACCTTTTTCCCCAAGGTGGGAAAATCCCATGAGATAATAAACTACGGAATGTACCTCAGGCGCAGCAACAGGATATATCCCGATGATGCTATATATTTCTACTACATACTTATGAGATGCTGCCGCAAGGAATGCAAGGGCTTTATAGATATCAGGTATCTTGACAACGTAACGGAAGAATATATCCATTCAAGAGTGCATTATTCAAGCATTGCCGATGAATTTGGCTTTGTGCTGAAGATCGTGGGCAGGATAGAGGATATAACCGAGCAGAACGGTATCAAGGCAGACCTTATCGCCGAGAAATACAATGCGCCGTACGGCACTCTTCCCGCTGCGGGGGACGCTATTGCCCAAATAAGCGAAAAGATATCCCACGAGGGCACAAAGGGCGCTCTGCTTTTTGCTGACATAGACGATTTCGGCGACTTTAACAGCAGGTACGGCAAGGAAGCCGCTGACAATGCGGTGGCCCTTGCGGCTGAGATAGTAGGCGATGTATTCAGCGACTCTGTTGTGTTCAAATTCCCCGATGATGAGTTCGTGATATACACCGAAAATATGTCCGAGCCTAATCTGCATGACAGATACGAAAAGCTTCAGGCAGCGTGCAGGACAATAAAGCTCACCTCAGGCAATACCGTCAGCGACATCGGCATCACATTCAGCGTAGGCGCTGCATGGACTCACAACAGCAGCAAGGTGAATATGAAGGACTATTTCATCACCGCAGAACGAGTGCTCTACAAGACAAAAACAGACGGCAAAAACAGAATGTATGTGGAAAAAATAATCTTCTGACAATAATACAAGCTCAGCCCGAAAGTATCATATGATATTTTCGGGCTTTCATATTGCAAAAAGTCCACCGTATGAACGCCATACGATGGGCTTTGCTTTTACCTTATTATACTAAGCACCAATTAAAAACTATACAAAAAATCGAGCATAATCTTGCGTATATGGATTATGTGATGATTTTTTGTCTATAGTTTTATTGGTGATTAGTATTAAAGCTGGTCTGCGATATCGTAGATGAGCTTTTCGGACTTCTCCCAGCCGAGGCAGGGGTCGGTAATGGACTTGCCGTATGTTCCCTCTTCCACCTTCTGACAACCGTCAACGATGTAGCTTTCGATCATGAAGCCCTTGACAAGCTTCTTGATATCATTGCTGTGTCGGCAGCTGTGAAGAACTTCGTTGCATATTCTTATCTGCTCCAGATACTTCTTGTTGGAGTTTGCATGGTTTGCATCAACGATAACAGCCATGTTCTCAAGATTCTTTGCTGCATACATCTCGTAAAGCAGTGCAAGATCCTCGTAATGGTAGTTGGGGTGAGAGTTGCCGTGCTTATCAACATAACCTCTCAGGATAGCATGGGTAAGAGGATTGCCCTTGCTGCGTGCTTCCCAGCCTCTGTAGAGGAATGTGTGCTGGGACTGAGCTGCGATGATGGAGTTGAGCATTACGGAATAGTCGCCGCTGGTGGGGTTCTTCATACCAACGGGGATAGTAAGACCGCTGGCGGTAAGGCGGTGCTGCTGATCCTCTACGGAACGTGCGCCTACTGCAACATAGGAAAGAATATCGGAAAGATATCTGTGGTTCTCGGGGTAGAGCATTTCATCTGCGCACACAAGGCCTGTTTCGGTAAGAGCCTTTGTGTGGAGCTTTCTGATAGAGATAAGGCCCTCAAGCATATCCTCGCCCTTGGTGGGGTCGGGCTGATGTACCATTCCCTTATAGCCCTGACCGGTGGTTCTGGGCTTATTGGTGTAGATTCTTGGGATAATAAGTATCTTGTCCTTTACCTTATCCTGAACCTTTGCAAGGCGGTTAACGTAATCAAGAACGCTGTCCTCTCTGTCGGCAGAGCAGGGACCGATGATAAGCAGGAACTTATCAGACTTGCCTGTAAAAATATCAGCGATCTCGGCATCTCTTTCAGCCTTGATCTTCTTTACTTCCTCGGGGATAGGGAACTGCTTCTTGATATCCTGAGGGATAGGCAGCTTCCTGACGAAATCCATATTCATCATAGTGGGTGACTCCTTTAAAAAATATTGCCCCATGCGGTCGGAGGGCGGTGCGAAAGCCTGTCTCTATATCAGCTATATTTATATCCCACTTTAAAGTCCCATTGCTTTAATGTGTGACAATTTCGATCTGTGACTAATTATAGCACATAGAACAATGATTGTCAAGCACATATTTAGACATTTTTTTGTATTTTTTAATATAGGAGTTTTCCTCCTGCAAAGCAAAAAGGCGGCCGAATGACCGCCCTTGTTATATTACTGAATATCGCTCTGATCGGTAATGTCATCGAACAGCAGAAGTAAAATATCCTTTTCGCCGTCGCTGAAAAGCCTGCGGCAGAACATTCTTATGCTGCGGACAGAGCCGTCATCTGCCGTGATGCAAAAATCATGTGGAAGCTTGTTCCTGATGCTGTGCCTGAAGCTTTCTACCGCTCCGTTTCGATCTCCGACAAGCTTATTGTACCTGTCCATATGCCTGAAATAGGGCTGATATTCTTCTCTTGTGCAGCCAATCATCTCAAAGAAACTGTCGTTTATCATCAGCGCTTCAAGGTTGCTGCCGTCGCTCTCGGCAATGGCAGCCGCTCCCATAAGGTTGAAAAACAGCGGATTTGACATAACGGAATCCATAAGCTCAGCCACATCGGTGATACCATTATTGCTGAGGTTTTCACTGCTTTCCGTCCGTGAGGAAATGAGCTTCTGCTCAAACTCGTCCGCAGGAATGGGGCGTGAGAAATAATAGCCCTGCATAAAATCGCAGCCGATATTTTTTAGATATTCTGCCTGCTCCTTGGTCTCAACGCCCTCTGCAAGAACTTCCAGTCCCAGCCACCTTGTCATTCGGACAATGCAGTTGAGGATACTTCCGCCCTTTCCGCTGGTGTCCTTGGCATCAAGGAACTTCATATCGAGCTTGATAAGGTCAACCGCCACGTCCTTCAGGGCATTGAGCGAAGAATATCCGCTGCCGAAGTCGTCCATCTCAACGGTAAAGCCTAAATTCTTTAACCTGTTGACCACGTTTATAAGCTCGTCGGAATTTTTTATGTATGCTGTTTCGGTTATCTCAATGGGGAGCAGCTCCTTGGGGATATTATACTTCTCCAGCAGGCTGCAAAGCTCCTTGCAGATATCCTCACGCAGCACGTCGTATCGTGAAACATTCACCGATATGGGGCAGTGCATACCCATATCAAGCCATTTCCGCTGATATATGCAGACCTTCTCCCACACATATCTGTCAAGCTGATATATCATTCCATGGCGCTCAAGGAGAGGTATGAACTCAGCGGGAGATACATTGCCGTGCTTGGGACTGTGCCACCTTACCAGCGCTTCCGCTCCCACCATCTTATTCTGTGCGTAGTTGCACTGGGGCTGGAAGAATACAGAAAGCTCGTGATTTTTAAGAGCGGACTTGAAGTCCTGTATAAGCTCTGTCTCACGCTTCTGACCGTCCATAAGATCGCTGCTGTAAAAGGCGATATCGCTGCTCTGATAGGTCTTAAGGCTTCTTCTGGCAAGATTTGCCTTATCAACAGCCTCGGATATGCTTATTCTTTCATCAAAAACATATATGCCGCTCTGAAGCTCCAGCTTGTAGTTCACCGACTTCATAACATCGGAATTCAGCACTATCTCGTTGAACCGTTCAAAGCGCCTGCGTATTCTTCCCTCGGAGTCGTCCTTGGGGTATTTCGCAAAGAAGCAGAACTGGTCGGCTGCAATGCGGCAGCACGCCTCATCTGGGCACATATATTTTTTAAGCAGCTGTGCTATGGTTATAAGCACCTTGTCGCCCATTTTATAGCCGTAACGCCTGTTGAAAAGGCTGAAAAACTTTATATCCATAACGCAGCAGAAATACGTGGCATCTGGATTCTGCTCCATAAGATCCGCCGCACGGTGCTTTAGTGCCGCAAAGTTCGGTATTCCCGTAAGAGGGTCGGTGTAGAGCTTCTCCTCCGCTCCCCTTTCAACGCAGTATGCGTGAATGCACTTGGCTACGGACATTCCCACAAGATTAAGGGTCTCCACCGAGGGAAAATGGTTCCTGATATTATGGAGGCTTATTGTACCGATAAAGTCGCCGTTATAGTGCATAGGGATAAGCAGAATGGAGCGAATGCCGCAGGCTGTCCAGTATTCACGGATACGTGGGTCAAGCTTGTCAGCCGTGGAGACGTCCTCTATGCGCAGATATCTCAGATGTATGGTGGCATCAGATATGCTCTTTCGCTCTTCATCGGTAAGAACGGTAGCTATCTGGGTAAAAGGCTCCCCAGACTTTGACCAGCCAGCATTCAGCCTGTTGGGAGTGTAGTCGGTGATGATAGCCCTGTCAGCGCTGAAAAATGTGCCGATTATGGCGCAGATCTTCCTGAAATTATCCTCAATGGGATTTTCGTCCATAAGGCAGCTGAGAACGCTTGTAAGGGCATTTCGACTGAGAAGATACTCGGTCATGACCTCGTTGCGCCTTGCCTGGGAATTTATGTTTATGCCCGAGTGGAGCATAGCTCTCCTGCCGTTCCAATCGATGTCGATAACTTTCAGAAAGGCTTCGACGCCAAGCATCTCACATTTGTGGGTCCAGAAATAATAGTTATCTCTTCTGAGATTTTTTAACGGACAGAACTCGCAGGGGTGATCCTTGCCCTCGATAAATTCATAGCATTTTCTGCCGTGCCAGTCTCCCAGCTTGCTTGTAACGGTATTATCCTTTTTCTGCTGGAAAAGCAGCAGCTCATAGGTCTCGGAATCACATATATAAAGCCAGTCCTCGGAATCGGACACTATCTCCTCATCGCCGAAATAATATCCGTAATTTTTAGCAAGACCCGTAAGATCCAAGCGGTCACTGCTGCCTGACATCATATAAGGGTCACCTCCGTTGTTCAAGTAATTTCAAGTCACACTTATTTAACTTATATTATAACAGAACGCATTAAACAGTTCAATAGTTTTTAAATAAGTTTGCCGAATTTGCATATATTTGCTTCTGACGTTTTAGCAATATTGACTATATATTTTAGACAGAGATTCGGCTGAATACGTTTACATATTCTTCTTTTGAACAACGAAAAAATGCCGCACTTGGCATTATATCGCTTTGTGCGGCAGCTCGTTTCTTATTATCCCCACAGCAGCCATGATATCATCGGCATACTTGTGGTTATACTCAACTGTAAGGGCGGGGGGTGATGGCATTTCGGATATTGCGGCAAAGACGTCATTCCACGGGATAGTTCCGTTATATATGGGCTGATGGCTGTCGGTCATGCCGTCGTTGTCATGAAGATGAAAGCCCTTTATCCTGCTTCCCAGCGTTCGGATAAGGGACGGGATATTCCAGCCGTTCACGTTTGCATGGCCCGTGTCAAGAAGCATACCCCACTTGTCCCCTTTGGAAAGGGCGATGAAATCCTCCTCAGTGACCATAAGGTTATTTTCACGCCATGAGCCTATGTTTTCAAGAAGTATCTTTACGCCGTATGGCTCCGCAAGCCCTGCGGCCATGTTATCTTTGAAAAGACGTAGAAGCCGTTTGCGCCGTCCAGCTTGGCAGCCTCATACAGCTCATGGGATATTCCCTGCATTCCGCTTATGTAGAATATCATAAGATATCCCGCCTGCTTCCAGATGAGCATTATGATTATGCCCCAGACAGCAAGCTTAGGGTCGGAAAGCACACGGAGGTTGGGGAAGAAGTGTCCCAACAGACCGTAGCCCGGAGTGTAGATGAAAAGCCAGATATTTGCCACGGCCACCATGGGCAGCACTGTAGGATAGAAGAATGAAAGGCGGGCAAAGGGGCGGCTGAACTTCACCTTTTCGGTAAAGAGAGCCATCATTGCGGAAAGTGCGATGCTCACGGGAACGGTTATCACCGCAATGAGGAGATTGTTTTTAAAGGACTGCACGAAAACTGCGTCCTTTGCAAGGTGAGTGTAGTTATACAGCTCCACGAACTTAGGGATTATAACTGTCAGTCGGGCTATATAGAAGCCTTTCTGAAATTCTACGGCTTTGAAAAATACATCACCGACCACCTTTGCTGGGGCGACAACAAGCTTCCCAAAAGCGAGAATATCCGCCTGATAATGGAGAAAAACCACGTTGCCGACGGAACATATATTGGCGACACTCAGCTTGACTGCGACAGCGCATATGCGGCAGGCGCAAGGTTCATTCACGCCGCCTACGGCTTCGGCACGGCGGACAGGTATGACCTGAAAATATACAGCTTCGCAAAGCTCACCGAATGTGTGGAGTAATGTTACTTTTTTCCATATGTCTGAAACTAAAATCCATTGATTTCCCATTGGAAGTGTGATATAATTTAATAAAATCACTGCGCACAAAATATCACACGAAGGGGAAGATATCATGATAAACACTTACATTGCCGCTCTTGCGGCATACGGTCTCAAAACAGGTCTTATCACCGCAGATGACAGAATATTTGCGATAAACTCTATCCTTGCCGCTTTGGGTCTGGACGATTATGAGGAGCCTGAAAATATCCCTGACATGGAGCTTGAAGAGATACTCAAGGGTCTGCTGGACTTTGCCTGCTCGAAGAATATCATTCCCGACAGCATCGCTTACCGTGACCTTTTTGATACAAAGCTCATGGCCTGCCTTACTCCCCGTCCCTCGGAGGTCATTGCAAAGTTCAAGGCTGACTATGCTGTCTCCCCTGTCACCGCTACCGACAATTACTACAAGCTCAGCCGTGACACCGATTATATCCGCCGCTACCGCATTGCAAAGGATATAAAGTGGAAGACTGAGACCGAATACGGTGAGCTTGATATCACCATCAACCTCTCGAAGCCCGAAAAGGACCCCAAGGCAATAGCTGCCGCAAAGAACGCCAAGCAGAGCGGCTATCCCAAGTGCCTGCTGTGTCCCGAGAATGTGGGCTATGCGGGCCGCCTCAATCACCCTGCACGCCAGAACCACAGAATTATCCCTGTAGATATCTGCGGCGAGCCGTGGGGCTTCCAGTATTCCCCCTACGTTTACTACAACGAGCACTGCATACTCTTCAACACCAAGCACACTCCCATGGTCATCGACAAGAAAGCTTTTGAAAAGCTCTTTGACTTTGTAAGCAAGTTCCCCCACTACTTCATCGGTTCAAATGCAGACCTGCCTATCGTAGGCGGCTCTATCCTGAGCCATGAGCATTTCCAGGGCGGAAACTACACCTTTGCAATGGCAAAGGCAAATATCGAAAAGGAATACAAGATAAAGGGCTTTGAAGATGTTACAGTGGGAAGAGTAAAGTGGCCCATGTCCGTTATAAGGCTCAGAAGCGCCGACACAGGCAGACTTGTGGAGCTGGCAGACATTATCCTTACCAAGTGGAGAGGCTACACCGATGAGGCTGCTTTCATCTTTGCGGAAACTGACGGCGAGCCTCACAACACCATCACTCCCATTGCCCGCAAGAACGGCGATATGTACGAGCTTGATCTGGTGCTGAGAAACAACATCACCACCGAGGAACACCCTCTGGGCGTATATCATCCTCACGCAGAGCTGCACCACATCAAAAAGGAGAACATCGGTCTTATCGAAGTCATGGGTCTGGCAGTTCTCCCCGCACGTCTTAAAAACGAGATGCAGCAGCTGGCAGATGTGCTTGTGACAAAGGGCGTAAGTGCAGTCCGCAGCGACCCTGTTCTTGAAAAGCACGCCGACTGGGCTGAGGAATTCTGTTCAAGAAGGACTGTCAATGCCGACAACGTTCACGAGGTCATTCGTGACGAGATAGGAAAGGTATTTGCAAAAGTCCTGGAGCACGCAGGCGTTTACAAGCGCACTCCCGAGGGAGAAGCTGCCTTTGACAGATTTGTGGAGTATCTTAATAAGTAAAAAAAACGGGGCTGCTGTAATTCACAGCAGTCCCTTTTTATGCCCTTTCAGGCAATGAAAATCACAAAAAGAAAAATGGGAAAATGATTTATACTAATCTTTAATTATTCTATAGCCAATTCCTCAGCTATAGGGTGATTGAAGGTTAGTATTATAATAAAAGAGTATTGATGATTGGCTAACAAAAGATTACTTAGCAAGCTCCTCGCCAAGAGCCTTGCACTTTGCAAGATCCTCATCGGAGGGAGTGAGGTTAACGATAAGTCCCTCGCCGCCAACGATCTCAGCGCCTGCTGCTGTGCAGCGGTCTGCCCATGTTCTCATCCACTCGCCGTCGCCCCAGTCGTAAGAACCGAAGAGAGCGATCTTCTTGCCGGAGAGCATGCTCTCGATGCCTGTGAAGAAAGGCTCGAACTCATCTTCCTCCAGAACTTCGGAACCCATTGCGGGGCAGCCGAATGCCAGTCTGTCATAATCTGCGATATTGCCGCTGAAATCGGAAACGCTGAACAGCTCTGCGCCTGCGCCCTCTGCAACAGCCTTAGCCATCATTTCGGTATTGCCTGTACCGCTCCAGTAAATAACTGCAATTTTCATTGAAAGATCTCCTTTTATCAAGATATTCTGAGAGCCTGATAGATATCAATGCCCTCATTTAATTTATTGCACAGAAATTTTCTGCACCTTCCGTAATTTGCAAACGTACGCTCCGCCGCTTCCACGTTGCCGTAAACCTTCCAGCAGCCGCAAAGCTTGAAGTTTCCGCCGTTGTTCTCGATAAAGCCTTTGACATCTTCAAAGGGATATCCGAGAAAAACACCTATCTCATGAGGGAAATCCCCATGCTCACATATTCTTTCCGAAAGTCTGTCAAGACATTCATCAAAAGATAAATTCTCGCCGTATCCATAGCCTGCGAGAAGCTGTTTTGCCGTACAGTCGGAAAGCCGTTTTTCCATAAGCTTTTCGCTGTAAAGTAAGATCAGGGCTCTGTTTTTGCAGCAGCACAGCTGCTTTATTTTCAGCCCTCTTGATACCGCCCTGCGGTTGAAAAATTCAAGATGTGCTTCAACATCAAATTCGTCCATAGAAAGTGAAAGCAGACCTGCGCATTTTATTCCCAGCAATGTGGGAGCTGTGTGCATTGCAAGCTTGCGCTCGAATTTCAATTCACGTTCTGACATTTTGGCACCGTCCTTTTGTTTGATCGATATGATTAGCTTTTGCTAACTGTATGCTGTAAAAAATCAGCAGCAGTACTGCTCAAGAATGCTCTTGAGTGCGCTTACACTTGCGCTGTGTATTCTTGCGACGGGAATATCGTGCTTCTGGGACTTCTGATTAACGCTGTTTACCATCTTGTGTGAACAGGTGCTTGTGAAAACTACCATCAAATCGGGTGTGCCAAGCTTGTTTTCAAAGTCGGAAGGCATCTGCGTGAAAACCTTTGCCTTGCAGTTATATGACTTGCAGATATCCTTGTATCTTGTAGCCATTCTGTCGTTTCCGCCTACTACAACTACGCTCATTTTTATTTCCTCCTGTTACAATAAAATTAGTCGGTAAATCCACAGCAAGCCAGCTATGGTTTACAC
>ERZ860322.66-NODE-66-length-73520-cov-8.664711_pt1 | contig 73520 bp, 69 predicted proteins | sample MGYA00509979_ERZ860322 | MGnify/ENA primary metagenome ERZ860322 (study PRJEB30046, sample SAMN00715217) | human gut metagenome | study: EMG produced TPA metagenomics assembly of the A metagenome-wide association study of gut microbiota in type 2...
CTGCCATGTTGTCGGGATGCAGGGTACGACCCGTGCCGCCGCCGGAGGCCACGGAGAAGTACTTCTTGCCCTGCTCGATGCACTCTTTCTTGTAGGTGCCGGCAACGGGATGCTGGAAACGGGTGGGGTTGGTGGAGTTGCCGGTGATGGAAACGTCCACGCCCTCGTGGTGCATGATGGCTACGCCCTCGCGGACGTCGTCAGCGCCGAAGCAACGGACAGCCGCGCGCTCGCCGTCGGAGTACTTGTACTCCTTGACGATCTTCAGCTCGCCGGTGTAGTAGTCAAACTTGGTCTGCACATAGGTAAAGCCGTTGATCCGGGAGATGATCTGCGCAGCGTCCTTGCCCAGACCGTTCAGGATGACCCGCAGAGGCTCCTTACGAGCCTTGTTGGCGGAGCGGGCAATGCCGATAGCGCCTTCGGCAGCGGCGAAAGACTCATGACCGGCAAGGAAAGCGAAGCACTTGGTCTCGTCCCGCAGCAGCATGGCGCCCAGATTGCCGTGGCCCAGACCGACCTTGCGGTCCTCGGCGACGGAGCCGTCGATGCAGAAAGCCTGCAGGCCGATACCGATGGCCTCGGCGGCCTCAGCGGCGGTCTTGACGTTCTTCTTCAGAGCGATGGCAGCGCCCACGGTGTAAGCCCAGCAGGCGTTCTCAAAGCAGATGGGCTGAATGCCCTTGACGATCTCGTAGGGGTCGAAGCCCTTCGCCTTGCAGATCTCCCGGCACTCTTCCACGGAGGAGATGCCGTACTGAGCGAGGACGCCGTTGATCTTGTCAATTCTTCTTTCGTAACTTTCAAACAAAGCCATTGTTTCGTCCTCCTCTTATTCCTGACGGGGGTCGATGTACTTGGGCGCGTTGTCGAAGCGGCCGTAGTGACCCATAGCCTTCTTGTAGGCGGTGTTGGCGTCGTCGCCCTTCTTCATGAAGTCCATCATCTTGCCCAGGTTTACAAACTCATAGCCGATGATCAGGTTATCGTCGTCCAGAGCAACGCGGGTGACATAGCCTTCGGCCATCTCCAGATAACGGGGGCCCTTGGACTTGGTGGCGAACATGGTGCCCACCTGACTGCGCAGACCCTTGCCCAGGTCTTCCAGAGAAGCGCCCACGACCAGACCGCCCTCGGAGAACGCAGACTGGCTGCGGCCGTAAACGATCTGCAGGAACAGCTCCCGCATGGCGGTGTTGATGGCGTCGCACACCAGATCGGTGTTCAGAGCCTCGAGGATGGTCTTGCCGATGAGAATTTCGGCGGCCATAGCGGCGGAATGGGTCATGCCGGAGCAACCGATGGTCTCCACCAGAGCTTCCTCAATGACGCCCTCCTTGATGTTCAGGGTCAGCTTGCAGGCACCCTGCTGGGGAGCACACCAGCCGATACCATGGGTAAAGCCGCTGATGTCCTTGATCTCCTTGGCCTGAACCCACTTGCCCTCTTCGGGAATGGGAGCGGGGCCGTGGTAGGCGCCCTTAGCCACGGAGCACATATTCTGTACTTCTGCACTGTAAATCATGGCAATTTTCCTTTCTTTCAAAAGACGTTTCCGTCTTTGGGTTTACTTTTCCGGGAAACCGGAACTTAGCGCATATATTATACATGCCGCCGGGAAAAATGTCAATTCCCCGGCGGCAAAATCGTTGTAAATTTCGGGCGGATACGACGTTATATCCGCTTGAGCGGGTGGGAGCTGTCCTGCGCGATCAAAAGGTCCGTGATGATGTCGTTGCTGACCAGATACCCCTGAGGGGTCAGCACCCAGCGGCCGGAGTCGTTCTGGGTCGCCTGATAGTAGCGGCGGCGCTTTTCCAGCACATCTTCCAGCGGGGCGAAGGGCAGCAGGAACAGCTTTTCGTATTCCGCGGCGCTGATGCCCTGACTGGTGCGCAGACGAAGCATCAGATACTCGCCCGCCCGCTCCCGCATGGGGATCTCCTGTAAATCCTCCATAATGTCGCCGCCGTCCCGGATACCGGCGATGTATTCCTGCAAATCCCGTTTCAGGGTGAAGCGCTTTCCGGCAAAGTCCGAGCTGGCGCTGGGGCCGAAGCCCAGATATTCGCCGCCCGTCCAGTATTTCATGTTGTGCCGGGAGTACAGACCCTTCCGGGCAAAATTGGAAATTTCGTACTGCCGGAAGCCGCGGCTGCGGAGGGCTTCCACGGCGGCGAGGTACATGTCCGCCTGCGTCTCGTCGTCAGGGAGGTTCAGCATTTCCTTATAGTCATAGAAGGGGGTGCCTTCCTCGATTTTCAGGGCGTAGCAGCTGACGTGCTCCGGGTTCAGGCGCAGGACGTTGTCCAGCGTTTCCTGCCAGTCCTGCAGGTCCTGCCCGGGCAGGCCGTACATCAGGTCGATGGACACGTTACGAAAACCCGCCTTGCGGATGCGCTGGTAGGCGGTGGCGGCCTGTGCGTAGGTGTGGGGACGGCCGAGCTTTTTCAGAATTTCATCGTCGTCGGACTGAACGCCCAGACTGACCCGGTTGAAGCCCTCAGCGTAAAGCCGGTGGAGCAGCCGGTCGGAAACGGAATCCGGGTTGCACTCCACGGAGATCTCGGCATCCGGCACCACGTCGAAGTTCCGGCGGATGGTGGTGAGGATCACGGCCAGACCGTCGGCACCGAAGAAGGAGGGGGTGCCGCCGCCAAAGTAGACGGAGTCCACCTTGTAGCCGGGCGCCAGTTCACCGGCTTCCTTGATATGGTCGCACACCGCGTCCAGATAGCCGTCCATCAGCTTGTCGTCCTTGGTGGCCATGGAGTAGAAGTCGCAGTACTGGCACTTGCTGCGGCAGAAGGGGACATGGACGTAAAGTCCGAGGGGCGTTTTGTTCGCACGTTTATTGAGAATAGGCATGGGATACCTCCGGGTGTTGAGAATGTGAGAAAACTGTCAATCTTCGTCCAGCTTGAGGACGGCCATGAAGGCTTCGGAAGGAACCGCGACGGTGCCAAAGGTACGCATCCGCTTCTTGCCTTCCTTCTGCTTTTCCAGCAGCTTCTTCTTACGGGTGATGTCGCCGCCGTAGCACTTGGCGAGAACGTCCTTGCGCAGCGCCTTGATGGTCTCCCGGGCGATGACCTTGCCGCCGATGGCGGCCTGAACGGGGATTTCAAACTGGGCGCGGGGGATGTTCTCCTTCAGCTTTTCGCAGATCTTCCGGGCGCGGGGATAGGCGTTGTCCGCAAAGAGGATGAAGCTCAGCGCGTCCACAACGTCGCCGTTGAGCAGGATGTCCAGCTTCACCAGACGGCTGGGACGGTAGCCGATCAGCTCGTAGTCCAGACTGCCGTAGCCACGGGTGCGGGACTTCAGGGCGTCGAAGAAGTCGTAGATGATCTCGTTCAGGGGCATTTCGTAGTGCAGCTCCACGCGGCTGGCGTCCAGATACACCATGTCCTTGAATTCGCCCCGGCGGTTCTGACACAGCTCCATGATGTTGCCCACGTATTCCTGTGGGGAGATCAGGCTGACCTTGGCGTAAGGCTCCTCGGCCAGCTGGATGTTCGCCGGGTCTGGGTAGTCCAGAGGCGTGTAGACATACATGGATTCGCCGTTGGTCTTCGTTATCCGGTAGACGACGTTGGGAGCGGTGGTGATGAGGTCGAGATTGTATTCCCGTTCCAGACGCTCCTGAATGATCTCCATATGCAGCAGACCGAGGAAGCCGCAGCGGAAGCCGAAGCCAAGGGCGATGGAGCTTTCCGGCTCGTAGCTCATGGAGGCGTCGTTGAGCTTCAGCTTTTCCAGCGCGTCCCGTAAATCCTGATATTTGGCGCCGTCGGCGGGATAGATGCCGGAGAACACCATGGGCTGGGCTGGGCGGTAGCCGGGCAGGGGCTGGGCTGCGGGATTCTCCACGCCGGTGACGGTGTCGCCCACCCGGGTGTCCGCCACGGTTTTGATGGAAGCGGTGATGTAGCCCACTTCCCCGGCGCCAAGAGCGTCCGAGGGGTTCAGCCCGCCGGGAATCATGGTGCCCACCTCCACCACCTTGTAGACCGCGCCGGTGGCCATCATTTTGATGTCCATGCCGGGCTTCACCGTTCCCTGCTTGATGCGGGTGTAGACGATGACGCCCCGGTAGGAATCGTACTGGCTGTCGAAGATCAGCGCCTGCAATGGCGCGTCCCGTTCCCCGGTGGGAGCGGGAACGTCCCGGACGATCATTTCCAAGACGGCTGGAATGTTGATGCCGTTTTTGGCGGAAATTTCGGGGGCGTCCTCGGCGGGAATGCCGATGATGTCCTCAATTTCCGACTTCACCTCAGCCGGACGGGCGGAGGGCAGGTCGATTTTATTGATGACGGGCAGGACTTCCAGCCCGGCGTCGATGGCGAGATAGGTGTTGGCGAGGGTCTGGGCTTCCACGCCCTGGGAGGCGTCCACCACCAGAATCGCGCCCTCGCAGGCGGCAAGGCTCCGGGAGACCTCGTAGTTGAAGTCCACGTGGCCCGGGGTGTCGATCAGGTTCAGGACGTATTTTTCGCCGTCGGCGGCGGTATAGTGCAGGGTGACGGCGCTGGATTTGATGGTGATGCCCCGCTCCCGCTCCAAGTCCATGGAGTCCAGCATCTGCTCGGCGCGGATGCGCTGGTCGATGGCGTGGCACTGCTCCAGCAGCCGGTCGGCGAGGGTGGACTTGCCGTGATCGATATGGGCGATGATGGAAAAGTTGCGGATGTTGGATAATTCGGTCATATGGATTACCTCATGAATGTGGGATCGAAGGAGCTTGCGCGCCCCCAAATGGGCATACTGCCTTATTCTCACAATTATAACGAATTTTTCCCAAAAAGTAAACCGTATGTTTTCCCGAAATCAGGGGAAAACTGTCCTCGATGAAAGAAAAATTTTTGGGAAATGCCCTTGTCATACCGAAAAAAACGGGGTATAGTTTAACGGCACAAGAGTTTTATGGATTTTTACATAGAAAAAAGGAGATTCTCTATGAGTAGTAGTACGCCGAAGAAGGCTCCAAAAGCCAATATGGACGATGTTCATGCCGCATTGCAGGCGCTCATCACGCAGGCGAAGAAGGACGGCATGATCCGTGCCTCCGACCTGAACGCCCAGCTGGAGAAGATGCAGCTGACGCCGGAGAAGATCGAGGACATTTACGACCGTCTGGACGCCATGAATATTCAGGTGGTCACCGCCGATCTGGAACTGGATCTGGGGGACGACGATCTCGACCTGGGGCCGGACGACGATATCAATCTGGCAGGCCTTGACGAGGAAGAACTGGTTGACCCCGTTGACCTGGCCGCCGAGTACAGCCTGGACGACCCGGTGCGGATGTACCTCAAGGAGATCGGCCAGATCAAGCTCCTTTCCGCCGAGGAAGAGGTGGAGCTGGCCAAGCGCGTCTCCGAGGGGGATCAGGAAGCGAAGAACAAGCTCACCGAGGCGAACCTGCGTCTGGTGGTCTCCATCGCAAAGAAATATTCCGGCCGCGGTCTGCACATTCTGGACCTGATTCAGGAAGGCAACACCGGCCTTATCCGCGCGGTCGATAAATTCGACTGGACAAAGGGAAACAAATTCTCTACATATGCCACCTGGTGGATCCGGCAGGCCATCACCCGCGCCATCGCGGATCAGGCCCGGACGATCCGTGTCCCGGTGCATATGGTGGAGGTCATCAACAAGGCAACCCGCTGCAACCGGAAGCTGGTGCAGGAGCTTGGCCGCGAGCCTACCGTGGAGGAGATCGCCGCGGAGCTGAACCTGCCTGTTGAGAAGATCATCGAGGCCAACCGTACCGCCGCCGACACGCTGTCTCTGGACACCCCTGTGGGTGACGAGGAAGATACCTCCATCGGCTCCTTCGTGGAGGACGAGCGCACCCCCGGCCCCGCCGACGCCACCTCCAACGCCCTGCTTGCCGAGGCGCTGAAGGAGATTCTGGACACCCTGACGGAGCGGGAAGCGGACGTTCTGCGGATGCGCTTCGGCATGTACGACGGACGCACCCACACGCTGGAAGAGGTCGGACAGATTTTCGGCGTCACCCGGGAGCGTATCCGCCAGATCGAGAACAAGGCCATCCGCAAGCTGCGCCATCCCAGCCGCGCAAAGAAGATTCGGGACTTCTACTGCTGAGCACACACAATCTGAACCCGGTTCCCAGATGGGAGCCGGGTTCGTTTCTTACGGGAAAATGGTTACGCGCGAAGGGTCTTGACGAACGCCGCCCGGTCGGCGGCCTTGAAATAGGCCGAGCCGGTGACCAGCGCTTCCGCACCGTTTTCCCGGCAGGTTCTGTACGTCACGGCGTCTACGCCGCCGTCCACCTCGATGATGCAGGCGGGGTTTACCTCGTCCAGCATCTGGCGGATTTTTTTCACCTTGGGCATCATGTCGGCCATGAATTTCTGCGCCCCGAAGCCCGGCTCCACGGTCATTACGAGCACCATGTCGCACTTGGCAAGGTAGGGAATGGCAGCTTCCGCCGGGGTTTTCGGCTTCAGGGAAATGGCGGCCTTGCAGCCCATAGCCCGGATCTTGTCGAGACAGGCCAGCGTGTTCTGGGGCTGGTCGGATTCTAAGTGAATGGTCAGCCAGTCCGCGCCGGCTTTGATGAATTCCTCGGCGTAGCGGATGGGACGGTCGATCATCAGATGTACGTCCAACGGCAGGGAAGTGACAGGCCGCAGCGCTTTCACCACCGGAATGCCGATGGAGATGTTGGGGACGAAAATTCCGTCCATCACATCTACATGCACCCAGTCGGCGCCGTTCGCTTCAATATTGTGAATATCCCGTTCCAGATTGGCAAAATCGGCGGATAAAATAGACGGAGCAATGACAGGCATAGAAAGACCTCCAGCAAGAATCCTTTTCCTCTAAGATACCACAAAAGCCACGGGAATGCAACATTGGAAAAAAGTTCCTGTATGCTTTGCCGACAGCGGTGCATACTATTCCCGAATCCAAAGAAAAGGAGGCTGCTACTATGAACTGTCATGCCAACAAGAGCATCGAGTGTACTGTCCAGCAGTGCGCCAACCACTGCGAGGGCGAGAACTACTGCTCTCTGGATCGCATTCTGGTGGGTACTCACGAGGCTTGCCCCACCGTGGATCAGTGTACCGACTGCATGTCCTTCCGCAAGAAGTAACTTGTTTCGCGGCAGTGAAAGCTGCCGCGATATTTCTTATGTGTTTCCCTTGACGAAAAGCCGGAAAAATTGTAAAATTCAAATATCCTTCACATGTCGATACATATTTCTTCATATGTGACGGATAGAGTAGGATAAGAAAAGAGAAGGAGGTAACCACCATGGACACCTTTGCAAATAGCGAATATCCGGAAGAAAATAACCCGGCTCCCGAAGCGAGTTTCGACGCCCCGCAGGAGCCGCAGAATGAAGCTCCTCAGGAACCACGGAATGAAGTTCCTCAGGAGCACCAGAGCGAACCCCAGTCCGGCACCTATCACGCCGCCGGTACGGGCCGCAGGGAGTCTCCCTACGCCAATTCCCCCTATATGACCGGCCAGCCCCGGCCGTATCAGTATCAGTACCAGCCCCAGACGCAGCCGCCCGAGAAGCGGGAGAAAAAACCCCGTAGATCCGGCAAGTCGCCTTGGAAGACCGTTATCGCCGCCGTTCTTGTTGTGGCGCTGGTGGCTTCCGGCTGCCTGATCACGGCTTCCGGCGTCAACCGGAAGTGGGAGCAGAAAACCAGCCAGATCACCCAGCAGCTGGGCAGGCAGATCGACGACCTGCAAAAGCAGATCGACAGCGCTCCTGCCTCTGGTGGTACATCCGGCGCGCTCCCGGCAGCGGACGGTTCGGCCATGACTCCGGCGCAGCTGTATCAGAGCAATGTTGACAGCGTGGTCGCCATTTCCTGCACTATGCAGACCACCGCCTACGGCCAGAGCGTGGAGGGAACGTCCTCCGGTTCCGGCTTCATCCTGACGGAGGACGGCTACGTGGTGACCAATTACCACGTGGTGCAGAACGCGAGCAATATTACCGTCACCACCCACACCGGCGACGAGTACGCCGCCACGGTGAAGGGCTATGACGCCACCAATGACGTGGCCGTTCTGAAGGTGGAGGCCGAGGGACTGTCCGCCGCGACCATCGGCAGCAGCGGCAATCTTTCCATCGGCGACATGGTAGTCGCCATCGGCAATCCCCTTGGCCGTCTGGCGGCAACGGAGACCGTCGGCTACGTCAGCGGCATCAACCGGGAGGTCACCACCGACAACACCGTCATCAGTATGCTCCAGACCGATGCGGCCATCAATCCGGGCAACTCCGGCGGCCCGCTGTTCAATATGTACGGCGAGGTCATCGGCATCACCACGGCCAAATATTCCGGCACCACCAACTCCGGCGCGTCCATCGAGGGCATCGGCTTTGCCATCCCCATTGACGACGTGATGGGCATTATCTCCGACCTGATCGACTATGGCTACGTCACCGGCGCTTACATGGGCATCACCGTGAAGGACAACGACAAGGAAGCCGCCGCTCAGTTCGGGCTGCCCACGGATGGCGCTTACGTCGTGGACGTGACGCCGGGCAGCAGCGCGGACAAGGCCGGTATCCAGTCCAAGGATCTGATCACCGCGGTGGACGATCATAAGATCACCACCAGAACCGACCTGACCCGCACCCTGCGGAACTACAAGGCAGGGGACACCGCCGAGATTACCGTCGTCCGCAGCGGTCGGGAGCTGACGCTGACCATCACCTTCGATGAAAAGCCCCACGACACCACTGTGGAAACCACCCCTCAGGAGGATTCCTCCATGCCCAGTGAAGGAGACTATGGCGACTGGTACGAATACTTCCGCCGTTTCTTCGGCGGCTGATGATTGAACAAAGCAGCAAATTGCCCCGGACATCTTTGGATGTCCGGGGCGTGCTGTTTTTATGGGATTACTTGCCCAGCAGCGCGGTGATGTCCGCGTCAGCCAGTGTGAAATTGGCTTCGCCGCCGGAGAGGGTCAGGCGGTAGATGTCCGGAGATGCGCCCTTGGCGATGACCTCGGCCAGAGAGAAGCTGACGGAGATGGTGCCGTTGGTAAAGGTGATGGTATCGATGCCCCGGCTTTGCAGGGTCTCCAGCCCGGAGATCGCACCCTCCAGAATGGCGATGTCAGACTGCGCGGTGAGCAGCAGAACGCCGTCCTCCTGCTTCGTCTCCACGGGGAGCGCCTTGCCCGCGTCGTCAATGACGCGATAGAGCGCCGCTTTCACCGGCTGGGGTTCTTCCTCAGCAGCAACGGGGTCGGGCGTGGGCTTCGGGAAGCTGCTGCGGGGCTTGGGCTGGGGGATGTCAAAGGTCGTTCCGGGGGTGAAGCGCTCAACCTTGCCGTCGGGAGACAGGCCGGAGGTGTCCGCAGCCCCCTCCTGAGCAGTTGTCCCCTGATGCGATCCGCCCGCGCCAATGGCCGCACCTGCGCCGTCCATACTGTCGCCCACGCCGCCGGCGGCCTTTACATTTGCGCTGCCGGAAATGGAGATGTTCGTCCCTTGTCCGACGATGCCGTTGCCGAGGCGACAGCCGCCGCCGATACCTGCGGCGCATGTGCCGCCTATGGCGATCACTTCGGCGTCGGAAATGGTGATGTTGTCGCCGTTGGAGCCAATGCTGCCGCCGATACCCGCAGAGAAATTGCCGCCCACCGCCGTGACACGTCCGCCGGTGATTTTGAGATTGCTGCCGCCGCCGGCGTTTGAACTCTGAGACCCGCCACCACCAATGCCTGCGCCGCCAATACGGTTGGGATTGTCTTCTTTTCCTACGGCTGTGACATTTCCGCCGGTGATGGTGATGTCGGAGGCACCGCAATACCATCCGCCGCCAATGCCTGCGCCGCCGCCGTTGCCGGTGGCAAAAATATCGCCGCCGGTGATAGTGATATTGCCGACGTTGTAGTTACCGGATGCGAGACGGTCTTCACTGCCGATGCCTGCGCCACCGTCGGCGCCGACGGCTACCAGCTGGCCGGAGCCGGATTCGGAGCCGATGGTCAGATTGCCGCCGTTGCCCTTTTCCACACCGGCGTGTGTGTTTCCGCTTTGCAGGGTGTTGTCCAGTTCAACGTTCAGGTTGACGTTGCCGGCGCCCTCGGTTCTCACCGCCGCGTCGCCTGCACCCTTCGGCCCTGCGCCGCCGGTGGTGTCGATGTTGGTGTCCTCAAGGGTGACGTTGGCCGTCGCCCCCGCGTCCGCCCTGATGGTGACATTGTTGGTGGTGGAAGCGGAAGAATCCCGGTTCCGGATGACGGGGGCGGAATCCTCTTTGGTCACGCCGCCCTGGCTGACGTTCTGGCCGCTATCGGTGGCGGAGACGGTGATGCTGCCGTCCTCCAAGTACCAGGTATCCGCCATCGCGACGGTGGGCAGGAAGACCGCGATCAGAGCCAGAGAAACGAGCCGGGTCAAAAGCTTTCGGATGTTCATAGCGTTGCCTCCTTACAGCGGGAAGGTTTCGTGGTGTACAAACCAATCATAACATGGATTGGAAGAAAATGCAAGAGGATTAACGGACTTATTTCGGGAGCATCTGCCGGTTTCCCTGTTGCAAAGGGTTCCCATTTGTGATAAGATAGCTGTAACTATATGCTGGAGGGGAACCATGGACGACGCGACTTTGAGAAATCAGATCGGCTCCAATATTGCCGCGTACCGCAAGCAGGCGGGACTGACCCAGGCGGGACTGGCGGAAAAACTGAATTATTCCGACAAGGCCGTCTCCAAATGGGAGCGGGGAGAATCCGTGCCGGATGTGATGACGCTGGTGCAGCTGGCAGAGCTGTTCCAGATACCCGTGGGGGAACTGCTGGCCGACCCCAACGCCCTGCCGGGAAACCCCGGCACGCTGGAGCGGGCCATGACCCAGGTGTCCGAAAAGGCGCTCAAGCGCAGGGCCAACAAGAATGTGATATTAGCGCTGTCGTCCACGCTGGTGTGGTTCATTGCGCTGCTGATATTCGTCATCATGTCCTCGTTCAGGGCCGTGGAGCGCTACAGCTGGCTTGCCTTTTTCTACGCCGTACCCATCAACGCCATCGTGATGCTGAGCCTGCTGTCGGCGTGGCACGATTTCCGGAAAAACCGGCTGCTGATCTCCGCCATCGTGTGGGGATTCCTGATCGCCATTCATGTTTCCGGACTGCTGATCTTCCGGTATAATTTCTGGAAAATTTACCTTCTGGGCATTCCGGGGCAGATCGCCATTTTCCTGTGGTTCCGGATGTTCCACCCGATGAGCGAGAAAGCGGAGGGTACGGACAATGGATAAGACGGAACTGCGCCGCCGGATTCGGGAGAAAAAACGGGCGATGACGCCGGAAGAAATTGAAGAGCGGAGCCGGGAGCTTGGCCGCCAGTTCGCCGCGACGGAAGCCTACCGCAGGGCCAAAACCATCTACGGCTACATGCCATACAACCAGGAGGTGCGCACCGTCCCCATGCTGGAGCAGGCGCTCCGGGACGGAAAAAAAGTGGCCGTGCCCAAGTGTTACGGCGACGAAATGAAGTTTATTTACCTGGACGACCTGACCAAAGTGGCGAAGGGCTACGCCGGGATTCCGGAACCCATCGCGGACGAGCCGGTCGCCCATGACGAGACGGCGCTGGTGCTGATGCCCGGGCTGGCCTTCGACCCCCAGGGACACCGTATCGGCTACGGCGGCGGTTTTTACGACAAGTTCCTGTCCCGGGAGCCGAACCATCCCACGCTGGCGCTGTGCTACGATTTTCAGATGCTGCCCCATCTGGACACCGAGGAACATGACATCCCCGTGGACACGGTGCTCTGGGCGTAGGCGCATATATACAAGGAGAGAAAGATATGCAGTTTGTCATTGTTTTGCTGATCGCAGCCGCCGTGTTCGGTGTGTGCTATCTGGTGGATAAGGGCTTTTCCAAGGCGTTCCGGGGCAAGGCGCAGCACCGTTCCGGCATGGCCGTCCGGGCGAACAAGCGCTTCGGCGTGTTCGGCGTGGTGCTGACGGTGCTGGGCGTCATGGCGTTCTGCATTGGCATCGGCGACGGGCCGGTGCTGATCGTGGGCGGCCTGATCGTGTTTGCCATGGGCATTTTTTTGGCGGTGTACTACCTGAGCTTCGGCATTTTTTACGACGGGGAAAGCTTCCTAATGTCCCGGTTCGGGAAGAAGGACGCTGTGCATCGCTATGAGGAGATCGTAGGGCAGAAGCTGTACGTGGTGCAGGGCGGCAGCATCGTGGCGGAGCTGTACCTGAAGGACGGCTCCACTGTCAGTCTGCAATCCACCATGGACGGCGTGTATCCCTTTCTGGATACCGCCTTTGCCGGTTGGTGCCTCCAGACGGGGCGCGATCCTGAGAGCTGCGACTTCCACGACCCCAGTAAGAGCCTGTGGTTCCCACCGGTGGAGGAAAGCTGATGGCGCACATTCCCAGCGGAACGACACAGGAGCTGGAGTTGGTCACCTTCCGGCAGGCGCTGGAAGCCGCCGACACCCCCAGCGACGAATACGATATCAAAAAGTGGATATACGCTCCCAATTTTTACTCAGAATACCGTTACATATTGGGGACGCGGGGGAAAAAGCCGCTGATCTGCATTGGCATCAACCCCTCCACGGCCAGACCCGACACGCTGGACAATACCCTCAAATCCGTGGAGCGGATTGCCCTGGGAAACGGGTTTGACAGCTTCATCATGTTCAACGTCTACGCCCAGCGGGCGACCTCTCCCGACGATATGGAAAAGGTCTGCAACCCGCTGCTGCACAAGGAAAATCTGAAAGCGTTCCGGTATGTGCTGTCTCTTTCAGAGCATCCGGTGGTGTGGGCGGCATGGGGCGCGATCATTGAAAAGCGGAAGTACCTGCCCGACTGTCTGCGGGATATGCTGCTGGCGGGTGAGGAGTACGGGGCCGAGTGGTGCTGCGCCGGGGCCATTTCCCGGAAGGGACACCCCCATCATCCGCTGTATCTGCGGAAGGATGAGAAGCTCCGGCCTTTCGACGTGAAAGCGTATCTGGAACAGTTATAGAAAAATTAAGGGTCGGTGGCTTCACCGACCCTTGTGCAGCATTTGGAATACGGAGGATTTCTTATGAAATTGCTGATTGCGTCCGACATTCACGGCAGCGCCTTCTGGTGCCGCTGCCTGTGCGACCTGATAGAGATGGAACGTCCGGACAGGCTGATCCTGCTGGGAGACTTGCTGTACCACGGCCCCCGGAACGACCTACCCCGGGACTACGCGCCGAAGCAGGTGATCCCCATGCTAAGCCAGTACCGGGAAAACATCATCGCGGTTCGGGGCAACTGCGAGGCGGAGGTTGACCAGATGGTTCTGCCTTTTCCCTGCATGGCGGAGTTTTCTCAGCTGCTTCTGGACGGGAAAACCTTCTATCTGACCCATGGACATCACCACAACCCGGATAATCTTCCGCCCCTGCCGGAGGGCAGCGTGTTCCTGTTTGGGCACACCCATGTGAAGATGGACGAAGTGCGCTCCGGCGTCCGCTGCCTGAACCCCGGCAGCGTCTCCATCCCCAAGGACGGGAGCCACAGCTGTCTGATTTATGAAAACGGAGAATTTTCTTTTCGGATTTTGGAGGAATGACCGTGGATTCGACAGAATGTGAGACCTGCTGGTATTATGATTATGATGAGGAGTACGACGAATACTACTGCATGATGGATTTGGACGAGGACGAGGTTTACCGCATCGCCAATTCCCCCTCCCGGCACTGCCCCTTTTACCGGCAGGGCGACGATTACACCCTTGCAAGGAGACAATAGATGAAACGATGGTATCCCGCGCTGATCCTGCTGTGCCTGCTGCTGGCGGGCTGTTCCGGGAAGGGGGAGGAAACGACGTTCCCAACCCAGACGGAGGCCGTTCCCGTGGAAGCAGCGCCGCCTGCCGGGCTGCATGACCCGGATGACCCGGTGGAAGTGCGTTACGGCGACGCCCTGCGGGCGTATCCCCTGAGCGCTGCCAATGTGGCCGGAATGAAGGCCATGGGCAGTGACCTGCTGGTGTTCTCCGACACTGAGGTCAGCACCCGCATCACCCGGCTTTCCGGGGAGGAACTGTACATAGCGGCCACCGCCCGGCTGGATTTTGGCCTTACTCCGGATGACCCGTCCTTACAGGTCACGGAAAGCGGCCTGAGCTATTTTGACCCGGTGAACCGGCAGACGGTGGTGCTGGATGCTTCTCTGCGGGAGATCACCCACATTCCCGTGCCGGAGGACTTGGAGGGAACGCCCCTGCTGTCCCGCGACCGGGAGACCTTGTACTACTGCACCAAAGCGGGCGTCCGCGCATGGAATCTGGAAACGGGCATCCGCCGGGTCATCAAGGAAGCCGGGTTCGCCCAACAGAGCGTGACGGGGCTGCACCTGAACGACACCGTCCTGCAATGCCGCGTGGCGGACAACGAGGGCAATGCCAGCACGCTGCTGCTTTCCACGGAAAGCGGGCGGATATTATATGAAGGGGCGCAGGAGCTGACGATGCGCTCCCGGGGCGACAGCTATTTTATCTCCTTCCCCACAGGCTGCACCCGGGCGCTGCTGTTCGGGCAGGCGGGGGAGGAAGCCCCTCTGGCGCTGACCCCGGCGGAGCTGAGCGGGGAGGACTTCCTTCTGGAGACCTTCGCCGACGCGGTGACGGCCAGCGTTGCGTCGGATACGGAGATCAAGCTGGACTATTACGATCTGGAAACCGGACGCCGCCGCAGTTCCGTGACCCTTCCGTTCTTCGGCCTGCCCCTGACGGTGGAGGAGTCCGCCGACGGATGGGTCTATTTCCTGCTTTACAACAACGACGGTCGGCCGGTCATTTACCGCTGGGACACAGCCGCGCTGGAATTCGCCGTTTCCGACACGGAGGTCTACACCGGCCCCTATTATTCCAACCAGGAGCCGGACTATCACGGGCTGGTGTGGTGCGAGTATTACGCGAGAACCATCGGCGATACCTACGGCGTTGAGGTGCTATTGTGGGAGGACGCCAATCTGGTGCAGCCATGGGACTACAATTTTGAAACGGAATATCTGGTGCCGGTTTTCAAACGGGAGCTGGACTGGCTGAACGAGCGCCTTGCCAATTTCCCGGAGGGGATGCTGGAAGCCGCAGTCTCCCATTTTTCCTCTCTGAAGATCTGTCTGGTGCGGGAGATCATCGGCAGCGCCGAATCCGGCAGTGTGAGCAGGGCGAACGGCATCCAGTTTATGAACGGGACGGACGCCTACATCGTGCTGGCGGCGGGGGATACCTCGGAAAAAGCGCTGTACCACGAGCTTTACCATGTGATGGAGACCCACATCTTAGGCAACAGCATCGCCCTCGACCAGTGGGCAAAGCTGAATCCCGTAGGATTTGAGTACGACTACGATTACCTTGCCAACGCTCAGCGGGACGGTAGCGAATTTTTACAGCCGGACACCCGCAGCTTTGTGGACACCTACTCCATGAGCTATCCCAAGGAAGACCGGGCGCGGATCTTTGAGTATGCCATGACGGCGGGAAACGAGCCGCTATTTGCGGCCTCGCCCCTGCAATACAAGCTGAAAATGCTGTGTCAGGGGATACGGGAGGCTTTCGGCCTGAAAAAATCCCCGGAAAACTTTCTATGGGAGCAGTATCTGAACCAACCTATGGCGTATACGGGAAAATAACAAAAGCGCTGTCATTCAGAACCATCGGTTCCAAGTGACAGCGCTTTTTCATTATGGATTTGCCGCTATGTAGTTGATTCTGACGGTAAACGATCAGTCCTCGGGGAACAGCTTTTCCCGGCAGTAGCGGATGATGGCCTTTCGGGTGATGAGGCCGATGAACGCGTCCTTGTCGTCTACTACAGGAACAAAGTTCTGATTGGACGCCCGTTCCACCAGCTCGTGCATGGAGGTGGTGACCCGGACGGGGACGTTATCCTTCCGGCGGGCGATCTCCATGACCCGGCGGGCTTCGGCCTGACGCATATCCATGTAGCACATGTTCTTCATGGCCCACAGAAGGTCGCCCTCTGTCAATGTTCCCCGGTATTCGCCACGGTGGTTGAGAATGGGAATCGCGGCGTAGCCTGCGGATTCCATCTTTTCCAGTGCCTGCCGGATGGTATAGTCATCGTACAAATATGCACACATCGCCTTTGGTGTCAGAAAAAACAGAATATTATTCATGGGGTTCTCCTTTTCGGCGCGGCTGATTGGGAGGATGCCTTACTGCCGCCTTATACATTATAGCATAAACGAAACGGAAAAGTATGAAATTTTCTTGTTAATTTGCAATCAGCCATCCAAAAAATCACGATTGTTTTTGTGCGGAATGACAGTTCTATTTTCCAAAGTGAAAATCAGAAAAATCGAAGGTCGCGAAATAGTCCTCCGGCGTCTCGGCGCGGCGGATGAGCTGGAAGTTGCCATCCTCTTTCAGCAAAACCTCCGCGGAACGGAGCTTGCCGTTATAATTGTAGCCCATGGAGAAGCCGTGAGCGCCGGTGTCGTGGATGGCTACAATGTCGCCGATCTGGATTTCCGGCAGACTCCGCTCGATGGCGAATTTGTCGTTGTTTTCGCACAGACCGCCGGTGACGTCATAGACGTGATCGAGAATGGCGTCCTCCTTGCCCAGCACGGTGATGTGGTGGTAAGCGCCGTACATGGCCGGGCGCATCAGGTTGGCGGCGCAGGCGTCCAGACCCACGTATTCCCGGTAGATGTGCTTTTCATGAATGACGGTGGAGATCAGGTGACCGTAGGGCGCCAGCATGAACCGGCCAAGCTCGGTGAAAATGGCGACGTCACCCATGTCGTTGGGGGTCAGGATCTCCTCATATTTCACCCGCACGCCCTCACCGATGACGCCGATGTCGCATCTGGGCTGCTCGGGGCGGTAGTCCACGCCGATGCCGCCGGACAGGTCGATGAAGGAAATATGCGCGCCGGTGGCGTTGCGCAGCCGCACCGCCAGACGGAACAGCTGCCCGGCCAGAGCGGGGTAGTATTCATTGGTGGTTGTGTTGGAGGCAAGGAAGGCATGAACGCCGAAGTGCTTCGTGCCCAGCTTCATCAGCCGGGTGATGGCCCCCGCCATCTGGTCTTCGGTCATGCCGTATTTGGCGTCCCGGGGCATGTCCATGATGGTGTTGCCCAGAGAGAAGGAACCGCCCGGGTTATACCGCAGACACACCGTCTCGGGGACCGGCCCCATGGATGCCAGAAAATCCACATAGGTGGCATCGTCCAGATTGATGTACACGCCCATATCCCGCGCCTTGCGCATATCCAGTTCCGGGGTGACGTTGGAGGAAAAGACCACGTCGTGTCCCGTGATGCCCACGGCCTCGGACAGCAGCAGCTCGGTATAGGTGGCGCAGTCGCAGCCGCAGCCCTCCTCGTGGAGAATTTTCAGCAGGAAGGGATTTGGGGTGGCCTTGACGGCAAAAAACTCCTTGAAGCCGGGATTCCATGAGAACGCCGCCTTCAGCGCCCGGGCGTTGGCGCGGATGCCGGCCTCATCGTAAACATGAAACGGGGTAGGGATCTGCTCGCGGATCTCCTTCGCTTTTTCCAGAGTCAAAAAAGGTATCTTTTTCATAGCTCGAACCCTCTCTATTCTATGCAAAAAACGGCGTACTTTACGCCGTGACTAGGAGAATTGTATTGTATGGAAGGACATTTGTCAACCCCGTATCCACTTCTCACTCCGGTAGAAACCGAATTTCTCCGCCGGGGAGAGAACTCAACAAAATGGCGGTTTCTTTTTTGTGAAAAATGTGCTATACTCCCTCCATCTTCACAAAGGAAGGAAACCAAAATGAAACGAACGAAATTGTCCGACCGCCAGCTCCCGGATTACAGCCGGGGCGAAGAGATCATGAACATGGTCACCCACATCGTCGGCGGCGCTGTAGGGGTCGTGGCGCTGACGCTGTGCGTCATTTTTGCCGCTCTCCACGGTAATCCGTGGGGCGTCGTCACCTCCGCTATTTACGGCAGCGCCATGGTCACCATGTTCACCATTTCCAGCGTCTACCACGGTCTGAAGCCCACACTGGGCAAAAAGGTGATGCAGGTGATCGACCACTGCACCATTTATTTCCTCATTGCGGGAACCTACACCGTGATTTTGCTGTCCGCCATTCGTCCGGAGAATCCCGTCCTTGCGTGGGTGCTGTTCGGCTTTGAGTGGGGCATGGTAGCGCTGGCCACGACCCTGACGGCCATTGACCTGAAGAAATACCGGGTCTTTTCCATGATCTGCTATATCGGCATGGGCTGGGCGATCATTTTCTTTGCAAAGCAGGCAATGCAGGCGCTGACCTTCCCGGGTTTTCTGCTTCTGCTGCTGGGCGGCATTGCCTACACGGTCGGCTCCATTCTGTACGGATTGGGCAAGCGCAGGAAGTGGATGCACTCCGTATTTCACATTTTCGTCGTTCTGGGGGCGCTGCTTCAGTTCTTCTGCGTGCTGTTTTATGCAATCTGACGAAAAAAATCAGGGTCACGCCACTCCTCGGAAGGAAAAAACCGCCATAAATTTGGTTAATGCTACGAAAATCTTTTTTCGCTATACTAAGGGTTGATTTGTTCACGGTTTAGACATATAATGATACTCGCCAGGCGGTGATACGCCACCGCAGGGTAACTTAACTAAGGAGGGAACCTATGCTTACTTTCATTCTCTGCATTGCAGCTCTGGTCGTCGGCTACATCTTCTACGGCAAGCGCGTAGACAAGATCTTTGGCTCTGACGACCGGGAGACGCCTGCCATCGCGCTCAACGACGGCGTTGACTTCGTCCCGATGAAGGGTTGGAAGATCTTCCTGGTTCAGCTGTTGAACATCGCCGGTCTCGGCCCCATCTTCGGTGCTCTGAACGGTGCTCTGTTTGGACCTGTCGTCTATCTGTGGATCGTCTTCGGTACCATCTTCGCCGGCGGCGTCCACGACTATATGTGCGGTATGCTGTCCATGCGGCACAAGGGCGCCAGCATTTCCGAGATTACCGGTACTTATCTGGGCAAGGTCATGCTGCAGGTCATGCGCGTGTTCTCCGTCATCCTGCTGGTCATGGTCGGCGTCGTGTTCTCCAAGGGTCCCGCCGGTCTGCTGGCTCTGCTGACCCCCGAGAAGCTGGACGCTACCTTCTGGCTGTGGGTCATCATCATCTACTACTTCATCGCCACCTTCGTTCCCATCGACAAGGTCATCGGCAAGATTTACCCCATCTTCGGTATCTGCCTGATCATCATGGCCGTCGGTGTTGCGGGTGTTCTGCTGTTCTCTCACGAGTATCAGATGCCCGAGCTGTGGAACAACTTCTATAACCAGCATCCTCAGAACATCCACATCTGGCCGTTCATGTTCGTCACCGTGGCCTGCGGCGCCATCTCCGGCTTCCATGCCACGCAGTCTCCCATGATGGCCCGCTGCTGCACCTCTGAGAAGCAGGGTCACAAGGTGTTCTACGGCGCAATGGTCGCCGAGGGCATCATCGCCATGGTCTGGGCGGCTGCCGGTGTTTCCTTCTACGAGAACACCCAGGCTCTGCTGGAGGCCGGTGCCGGTGTGAACGCTGTTGTTTACGAGATCTGCACCACCACCATGGGCAAGATCGGCGGCGTCCTGGCTATGCTGGGCGTTATCGCCTGTCCCATCACCTCCGGTGATACCGCTTACCGCAGCGCCCGTCTGACGCTGGCCGACTGGTTCAAGATCGACCAGAAGGATTGGAAGAAGCGTCTGCTTCTGACCGTCCCCCTGCTGGGCGTCGGTGCCATCATCTGCCAGATCGACTACTCCGTGGTATGGCGTTACTTCTCCTGGTCCAACCAGACTCTGGCCATGATCGCTCTGTGGGCGGCTGCCATGTATCTGGCGCAGAACAAGCGCAACTACTGGATCTGCGCGGTTCCTGCCACCTTCATGACCGGCGTTTCCATCACCTACTTCTTCGCGGCCGGCGAGTGCCTCGGCCTGCTGTGGAAGCCTATGGGAATTGCCGAGAGCGTGTACTATCCCATCGCCGTTGTCGCCGGTGTTATCGCCGCGGTCGGCTTCCTGGCGCTGTTCCTGAAGAAGAGCGCAAAGTACAAGACCAGCACTCTGGCACAGTAATATATCATCTTATGGCCTCCCGCTTTGCGGCGGGAGGCCATTTTTGGATTGCCGTCTGCTGCCCGCACGCCTCTGCGGACGGCCTGCGAAGGATTCGCGGGATAAAATGGTGTTAACCATTCTATCGAGAAATAATGACAGACCCTGATAGGAACCCCGTATGACATGCAGAAACGGCGCCGGATGGCGCCGTTTCTGTTTTGCAGCATTAGGTCAATATTTCCGGGACAGGAGGGCCTCGGCTTCCTCACGGGTGATCTCTCCGGCGTTGCACCGCGCCATGATCTGCACGTCCTTGTCGTTGAGCTTGTAGCCTAAGTAGAAGAACGTGGAAATGATCATGCCGATGACAGGCACCAGCGCGTACACGATCCACAGTCCTTCCAGCGCCCCCGCGCTCTGCTGGATGTTCAGCGCTTTCAGCGCCTCGAAGCTCTCTGCCTCCACGGAGATCCAGTGGAAGCAGCCCAGAAGCGCCAGCGCCAGAGAGGAGGAGATGGCGGCGGTGATCTTCACGGAGAAGGTCTGGATGGCGAAGGTGATGCCCTTGGCACTAATGCCGGATTTATACTGGCCGTACTCGGCGCAGTCCGGAGTGAACATGAAGGCGAGAATGCCCACGATGCTCATGGGAATGGTGCGGACGCAGGTCAGCGTCAGGAACAGCGCCCGGTTTTCGTAGCCAACGAAGAAAATCACCAGACCTAAGATGATGTTGACGATGTTGCACCAGAAAAGCGTCTTGAATTTATCCAGCTTTTTCAGGATGGTGGGCATGAGCATGGCGGCGAAAACACCCGGCACCATGTTCAGCAGGTTCAGCACGATGGAGTAAAGGGAATTGCCGAACAGGTAGAAGGAGACGAACAGCGTCACGGCGGCGGAGGTTTTCAGCGCGTCGGTGGCGCAGTAGCCGCCATAGTAGGTCAGCAGGTACTTGTTTTTTCCCAGATAGGAGAACATTTGCCGGGGAGAGAAGTTTTCGTCTTCCTCTTCGGGCTTATAGTTGCGCTCCTTGCAGTTGAGGGACAGGGGCACCATGGTCAGGGCGCTGAAAATGGACAGCGTCGCAATGGCCAGACTGGCGCTCATGCCCACATTTTCGCTGATGAGGATGGGCAGCACCACGCCGTAGATCAGCACGCCCGCCCCGGAGAACACCCGGTTGACGGAGAGCAGGGTGTTGCGCTCCGGCAGATTGTCGGTCATGGTGTTCAGCATGGCGTAGGCGGGAATGTCCGTCAGAGTGTACACAGTGTCCCACAGCACGTAGGCCACGCCGAACCAGACAAGTTTCCCGGTCTCCCCCAGCGCCGAGGGAATGGAGAACAGGATGATGGTCACAATGGGGATCAGTGCGGTGGAAATGCGCAGCCAGGGCAGACTTTTCTGCCCGTTTTTGAATTTCACCTTGTCGAAGATGAAGCCGAAAATGGGGTCGTTCACGGCGTCCCAGATCTTGACGATCAGCAGCACGATAGCGACCTTGGCAAGGTTCACGCCCTGCATGGCAAGGTAAGTGGAAATAAAAGCTGCCGTGATGTTGTAGTAAATGTTCTGCCCGATGAAGTATGTCCAGTAGCTCAAGCGCTCCTTGAAGGTGGTCATATACCCCGGATGTTTGTCTGCCATGGCGATCCGCCCCTCTCTTTACAATGAATGTATTCTACCATTGCGGAAAATGGAAGTCAATCGACGGAGAAATCTTTGACATTTTGAACGGAATTTGGTAGTATAGGAAGGAAAAAAGCGCCCCGTTTTTTGGCAGATTGTCATGGGGTTGAGGATAAGGAAAGGAACGCTATGGCTAACGTCATTGAAATAACGGATTTCTCCGCGCCGGAGCTGGACGTGTATGCCCGGCTGACGGAGGCGCAGCTGCTCAACCGGTTTGAACCGGCCAAGGGGATGTTCATTGCGGAAAGTCCCAAGGTCATCCACCGGGCTTTGGACGGCGGATACGAGCCGGTGTCGCTGCTCATGGAGCGCAAGGACATTACGGGCGCGGCGCGGGAGGTCATCGCCCGCTGTCCCGGCATACCCGTGTACACCGCGGACGAAGAACTGCTGTGCAATCTCACCGGCTACCACCTGACCCGGGGCGTGCTGTGCGCCATGCGCCGCCCGGGGCTTCCCACCGTGGAGGATATCTGCGCCGGGGCGGCGCGGATTGTGGTTCTGGAAAACGTCCAGAACCCCACCAACGTGGGCGCGATCTTCCGTTCCGCCGCCGCGCTGGGCATGGACGCCGTGCTGCTGACTCCCGGATGCAGTGACCCGCTGTACCGCCGCAGCGCCCGGGTGAGCATGGGGACGGTGTTTCAGATTCCCTGGACGTTTACGGGAGACTGGCCGGGGGAGGGGATGGCGCAGCTGAGCCGTCTGGGCTTCCGAACCGCCGCCATGGCGCTGAGCGACGATTCCGTCTCCATTGACGACCGCCGTCTCATGGCGGAGGAAAAGCTGGCGGTGATTCTGGGCAGCGAGGGCGACGGCTTGACGGAGACAACCATTGCCCGGTGCGACTACACCGTAAAGATCCCCATGTACCACGGCGTGGATTCTCTGAACGTAGCGGCTGCCAGCGCCGTGGCTTTCTGGCAGTTAAGGAAGCTCTGAATAAATCGGCGAGAGCTGACAGCGAGAGATTTTTCACCAGATGAAGGTTTCAGAAGCGGAGAAATACTTGATGTATTTCCCGCTTTGGAAACCGCACAGCTGGGGGAAAAGATCCGCTGCTCAGCCGAAGACGATTTGTTTAGAGTTTCCGTGAAGAAAGGAGAAATGACTATGGAACTGGTAAACGGACGTCCCGCGGACTGCGCCGGACGGCTTGAGAAGGAAATTCGCTGCTACGATCTGCTGGACAGCCTGGGAATCGACTACCAGCGCATCGACCACGAGGCCGCCATGACTATGGAAGCCTGCGAGGAGATCGACCGGGTGCTGGACGCGGTGATCTGCAAAAATCTGCTGCTGTGCAACCGGCAGTGTACGGAGTTTTATCTGCTGATGCTGCCCGGGGACAAGCATTTCAAAACCAGCGTCCTCTCCAAGGAGATCGGTTCCTCCCGCCTGAGCTTTGCCGCGCCGGAGTATATGGAGAAATTTCTGGACATCACCCCCGGCTCCGTCAGCGTTCTGGGGCTGATGAACGATGGGGAGAACCATGTGCAGCTTCTCATGGACGAGGACGTGCTGAAAGGGGAGTACATCGGCTGTCATCCCTGCATCAACACCTCCAGCCTGCGTCTTCGGACGGCTGACCTGATGGAGAAAATTCTGCCTGCCGTCCATCATGAACCCCGAATTGTCACACTGCCGCAGGAATAAAACAGCCTAAAGCGCCCCGGCGGGGCGCTTTTTTCACATCCAAAAATCTGCCTATAAAAATAGTAGGGAAAAGACTTGACAAACGGAGAAACATCGTGTATGATATAGCCAGTTAGCAGAGGCTAACCAAAAGCAAACAAAAAAGACAGTCTTATCATGATGAATAGGGGAGGCTCGAGCTATGGAAATTGCCACGATTTTGTCCGGCGCCGGTGCCGTTGTGGCTGTCACCGTGACGTCTGTGGGCGTCATTTCCATCCGGAAAAGCCTGCGCCGAATCGCCCGGGGCAAGGAGGACGGCCATGTCTGAGGAACAGGTGGTTCGCAACTGCGCCCCCACCTTGGCGGGGCTGAAAACCGGAAACCTGTTCGCCTGCCCCTACGAAAACCGGGAGGACCTGCTGGACTTTCTGCGGAGCCTGAACCGGCGGCTTGGGAAGAAAGGTGTCCGGGCAGTCCCCCTGCGTATCCGTCAGGACAGGGCGCTGATCTACCTCTACCGGCCAGCGCGGCTGGAAAAAGACCTCTCCTGCGCATCCTGCGAAGCGCTTCTCAGCGAGTTCGGCTACAACTGCCGGGGCGGCAGCCGATGCCTGACAAGGCTTGCCCGGAGATTAAAGCAGCAGGAGGATTTCCCCCACGAGATCGGCTTGTTTCTGAGCTATCCGCCGGAGGACGTGAAGGGATTTCTGGAACACAAGCCCTGTAAATGCGTGGGCTGCTGGAAGGTTTATGAAAACGAGGAAGCGGCCAAAAAGACCTTTGCCAAGTACAAAGCCTGCACGAGGGTCTACTGCCGCCAGCTTGCCAGCGGGATCGACATCGAACGGCTCACAGTAGCCGGATGAAATAAGAAAGGATTTTTGAAAATGAAAATTGCAGTTGTTTATTGGAGCAGCACCGGAAATACCGAAGCCATGGCGCATGCCGTCGTGGAAGGCGCAAAGCACGCTGGCGCGGAAGCGGAGCTGTTTACCGCCGCCGAGTTCGACGGAGCAAAGATGGACGAATTTGACGCGGTTGCTTTTGGCTGCCCCGCCATGGGCGCGGAGGAACTGGAGGACGGCGAATTCGCCCCCATGTTCGAGACCTGCGAGAGTAAGCTCTCCGGCAAGAAGATCGCTCTGTTCGGCTCTTATGGCTGGGGCGACGGCGAGTGGATGCGCACGTGGGAAGAGAACTGCCGGGACAAGGGCGCAAATCTGGTCTGCGACAGCGTGATCTGCCAGGAGACCCCCGATGACGAAGCGCTGAGTGCCTGCCGCAGTCTGGGCGAAGCGCTGGCCTGATATAACCTCAGGAACCTCTGATACTATTTCCTGATTAAAATCTTTGATTTTAATCAGGAAGGCATCGCCTAATGGCGCTGCCAGTTTTGTGATTTATAAGGAAAGAAATCACAAAACAAGTCTCATATGAACTCCTTGCCCTTCGGGCAATTAAAATCTTTTCTAAAGATTTTAATTGGAGTTCAGTATGAATAAATCGTCTTCGGCTGGACAGCGGATCTTTTGCCCCAGCCTTCGGTACGAAAAATGGGAAATACATACAGTATTCCCGCATTTTCCATACCTTGTCTGGAGACAAAATCTCTCGCTGCCAGTTCTCGTCGATTTAATCAGAGCTTCCCTCACTGTACAAACGGATGCCAAATCGCAAAAATACCTCCTAATCCGATTTCCTCAATCTGTATTGCACACACATCCTTCAAAACACACATCCTTCAAACTGTACCGCGATTAGGCAGCCGACAGATAATCCCCCAAGGCCTATCGAAAGCTGTCAGAACGTGCAGGCGCGCGTTTGCCTTCCAAATCCCCATTGGAATACGATCCGGCATTCCCATGAGAAATGGCTTACCAAGGGCAAACAGCCGCAGCCGAACCGTTCTGCCAGCTTTCGGATACGGCCGGCAACGGCACAGCCGTAAAAAAGCACGCCGAAGGCGGGGCTGGAAAATGAAAAGAGAGGCATTCTTTGCGGAATGCCTCTCTTTTGCTATGAAAGCGCCCCCCAAAAGGGCGCAAAACAGCTCCCACCGTTTGATATATATCCCCCCAATACTGTACCCCCAGTATTGGGGGGATATATATTAATGTGGTTACAGGGGGAAGAAACGACAGGAAGCTTGTAGAAGTTGCAAACTGCCCTTCTTGTGCCGTCCCTTTAAGGTTATATTAACTTTTCAAAAAATCCTTGACTTTTCTGTCTACAGGTAGTAGAGTATAATTGTCTACTGACAGTAGAGCAAAGGAGGCAACTCATATGGCGGAATATAAGCTGGGTGAGATCGAGACCATTTTTGCGGATATTATCTGGGATAATGAACCTGTAACTTCTCGCCGCTTAACGGAACTGGCGGAGGAACGCCTGAACTGGAAACGAACCACGACATACACGATTCTGAAAAGGCTTTGTGATCGGGAGCTGTTCCGGAATAAGGATGGTAAGGTAACATCTCTGGTCAGCCGGGAGGAATTCTATGCACGTCAGAGTGAAATTTTTGTGGATGAGACATTTCACGGTTCTTTGCCTGCGTTCTTAGCCGCATTTGGCAGCCGCAAAAAGCTGTCTGACGGCGAAATCGACGAACTGCAAAAGGTCATTGATTCCATGCGGGAGGATTCCCATGCGTAATCTGTTTTCTCAAGTGCTGAATATGAGTATGACGGGCAGCGCCGTCATTCTGCTGGTCATGCTGGCCAGACTCATGCTGAAACGATCTCCAAAGATTTTTTCTTATGCACTCTGGTTGGTGGTTTTGTTCCGGCTTCTGTGCCCGGTGGCATTTACAGCACCCGTTTCCGTTCTGAATGCGTTGGAACCGGAAATTCGGGAGACATCAGGCGCAACCAGCGTGGTTTATTTTCTTCCTGCCGAAGCTGATCAGAATTCCGATTTCACTTTCGTTCCGGCTGAAAATCAGTCAGGGTCGGAACTTGCGCAGGCAGGGGAGTCAGAGCATGCCGGATTGGATATTATGGCAATCGTTCCTTATGTCTGGATCGCCGGAACCGGCAGCATGATTCTTTACAGCATCGTGCAGTATATCCGCCTGAGACGGAAACTGGTGGGTGCTGTGGCTTACACAGGAAACGTTTATCGTGCCGATTATATTGACACGCCATTTGTTATGGGCATCCTCGCCCCCAAAATCTATTTGCCCTCAAATATCCCAACGCAAGAACAAAAGTATATCATTGCCCATGAGCGGCATCATATCCGCCGCTGTGACCATATCATCAAGCTGCTGGCATATTGTGCCCTGTGCATCCACTGGTTTAATCCTCTGGCGTGGGCCGCATTCATTCTGGCGGGCAAAGATATGGAGATGAGCTGTGATGAGGCGGTGATCCGGGAAATGGGACCTCAAATCAGGGCGGACTATTCCGCTTCCCTGCTGAGGCTTGCAACGCATAAAAAGATGATTGCCGGGATGCCCCTGGCCTTTGGCGAGGGAAATACGAAAGGTCGCATTATGAATATGGCAAAATGGAAGAAACCCAAATTATGGGTAAGTATGATTTGTGTATTGCTGTGCGCCGCTGTTTTAGTAGCCTGCGCAGTCAACCCCCAAAAGTCAGACACCATCGACGACACCCCTACCGATGGCTCTACAACACCTACCGAAGAGCGTACAGCTGCTACTGACGGTTCTGCTGTCGTTACAGATACGAGGCTGGTTCAGTATGGGGCATTGAAGATGCTGCTGCCTTCCGGCATGGAAGCAGCGGACGAAGCCGGCAGCATCACATTGACTGTGGATGCCAAGACTGTCGGTGGTATTGCTCTGCGGCATCAGAAGCAGGCAAACAGCCCAGACACATTCTCTGCGGATTGGATGGCTGAAATCGGTGTTCCGGAAGCTTCTGATGCCGCCATGAGCTATATGAGCGGCAGTTCAAAATACGCAGATTACGAGATCATGTATTTCCCGGATATTCCGGTAAATCGGGACGCTAACGGCAATATCATTGCGGATGAGCAGGGAACATATGTACTGGAGAATGAAGTGACACACTATTTCTTTGTCAATGGTACAGATGTCTGTGATATTTGGTTCTACAACAATCAAATTCCGGATATTATGCGGGAAAACGTTCTGAAAACCTGTGTTTTGGAAGGCATTACGGATATTGCGGTTACGCAGACTGCATTGAACGAGGAAAGGGAAGCTTTGCAGCAGTGCCGTTCCGTTCTGGAACAGATCCAAAGCAGCGACGCCTGCAAGATTGAAACAAAGCAGGAGAATGGGCCGGGTGCGCTGAACGATACTACGCTCTGCACTGACTGGATTCATGGTAAAGACCGGCTGCGTATCAGCATTATTCCGGAAAGCGGCGGCGCCTCAATGTTTGGTGGCTTGCTTGTAGATGGGAAACAATATGACTGTGATTCCGCACAGCAGTGGCGGGAAAGCTCTTGGTGGGAATGGACTGATCCATGGCTGGTAAGCTTTCAGTGGGATGATTCTGTTGTTGCCTATATGGATACGCTCGAAGACGAAAGCGGAATCACGGTAATGCTGCGGATCGACCAGCCTTTTGCCGAAGGTGAAAACGAACAGCCCCATTATTTCGTAAATTTCAATTTTGATACGGATGGCGCTTTCAGGAACGTCTATGTGCAGACCAATCTTTTCATGAATTATTCCACTTCAAGAACAGAATCTGTTGTATCGCTTGATTCTGAGTTGATTGAAGCGGAGATTCAGAAGGAATATCAGAAAGCGATCGGATAGCAGTCAAAATATATCAGGCGCAGCTTCCATACGGAGGCTGCGCCTACGCTAAAGACCCCCTGCCTTCGTTTGCTGAAAGCAGGGGTTCGTTGACAGAATGACAAAAAAGCACGCTGAAAAGCGTGCTTTTTTGTGGCGACCCGGAACGGACTCGAACCGTCGACCTCCAGCGTGACAGGCTGGCGTGCTAACCGACTGCACCACCGGGCCACAGAACAGGAATGATTGTATCAGAAAATATTGGATTTGTAAAGAGAAAATTTCATTATTTGAGGCGGGGTTCCCGGAAACGACCGGTTTCGTTTCCGGGGTTGCTTTCTTTTGATGGGTGTGGTATGATAACAAAAAGTATAATTTCCGGGAATTGTGTCATATTTTGCATAGAGGACGTGTATTATCAATGAGAAAGCTGAGCCGCGGCGCATATGAGGACACCAAGGGACTTGTCCGGGCGGCGGAAACGCTGCTGGAGGTAGTGGTCATAACCCTGCTGTATTACGCCGCGTTCCGTATGGGATACGAAATCGAACATTTTGTATACAAGGGCAAATATGTGCTGATGGGCGTCTATGGGGCGCTGCTGTACGTCATGTTCCTGAACTCCGACTGCACCCTGTTCGGGCAGCTCCATCGGCTGGATCTGATCATCGGACAGGTCATCTCCCTGTTTGTGGTGAATTTTCTCACGTATTTCCAGCTGTGCCTGATCGCCAATGCCATGATCGCCGTGGGGCCGATGCTGCTGCTGCTTCTGGCGGAAATCGTCGTGGCGGTGGTGCTGATTTATGTGTACACGGAGCTGTATTATAAGCTGTATGCCCCACACGATATGCTGCTGGTGTACGGCAACAAGCGGGGCATCGGGCTGAAGATCAAGATGGACTCCCGCCGGGATAAATATAATGTCAGCAAGCTGATGAGCATTGACGAGGGGTTGGAGGCAGTGTGCCAGGAGACCCGCAGGCATGACGCGGTCATCCTCACGGACATCCCCGCTCAGATCCGCAACGATATCCTGAAATATTGCTACCGCTACCGCATCCGTACCTACGTCGCCCCCAAACTCACGGACATCATGCTCCGGGGGGCGAAGAACAATACGCTGTTCGACACCCCGCTGCTCATGGTGAAGGGCACCGGCCTGACCCCCATGCAGCGCATCATCAAGCGTGCCATGGATCTGGTGCTCTGCGGCATTGCCATGATTCCCGCCGCGCCGGTCATGCTCATTATCGCAGCTGCTATTAAAATCGAGGATGGCGGACCGGTGTTCTACAAGCAGAAACGGATGACCCGGGGCGGGCGGGAATTTGAGATACTCAAGTTCCGCAGCATGATCGTGGACGCGGAAAAATACGCCGGCGCGGTGCTGGCCTCGGAGGACGACCCCAGAATCACGAAGGTGGGCAAGGTCATCCGTGCCGCCCGTCTGGACGAGCTGCCTCAGCTGATCAACATTTTGAAAGGTGACATGAGCATCGTCGGCCCCCGGCCGGAGAGAAAGTGCCTCGCGGACGAGATTTCCAAGGAAATTCCGGAATTCTGCTACCGTCTGAAGGTGCGGGGCGGCCTGACGGGCTATGCCCAGATCTACGGAAAATACAACACCAGCGCCTACGACAAGCTGCGTCTGGACATGATGTATATTGAAAACTATTCGCCGCTGCTGGACATCCGGCTGATCATCCTGACGCTGCGGATCATTTTCAGCAAGGACAGCACCGAGGGCATTGACGTGGCGATGGAGAACCAACGGCGGGCGGACGAGCTCTGGCGGGAACTGGACGAGGAGAACGAAGAGAAGGAAAAAGGAGGTGCGGAATGAGCAGAGGTCGTAAACGCAACAGCATCCCAAGAATCGCGTTCGTGGGACTGGCCATTATCATTCAGATCGTCTGGCTGATTGTCATGGCGGTGAAGCTGAACGCCCACTCCGCTTGGATATCCGCGTGCGTCAACCTGTTGAGCATCGTGGTGGTGCTTCGCCTGTACGGCAGACACACTTCTACTGCCATGAAAATGCCGTGGATCATGCTGATTCTGGCGGCTCCGGTGATGGGCCTGAGCCTGTTTCTGCTGTTCGACATTCTGGGCGACCCGGGCAGAGCGGGGAAGCGTATCCGCCACTTCCGGGAGAAAATAGAGGGCAGCCTTTCCCAGAACGAGGCGGTGTTGGCACGGCTGGAATCGGAAAACCGCGCTGCCGGCAACCAGTTTCACTATCTTTCCGTCCATGAAAACTGGCCTGTGTACGAAAATACCAGTGTCCGCTACCTGGGCGACGGGGCGGAAACGCTGAAGGCCATGAAAGCGGATCTGGAAAAGGCCGAGAAATTCATCTTCATGGAATATTTCATCGTGGCGGACAATTCGGCCTTTCAGGAGATACGGGAAATTTTGGTACGCAAGGCGCGTCAGGGGGTCGAGGTGCGGCTGATGTACGACGACATCGGCAGCCTTGGCTTTGTAAATCTGCGCTTTGCCAGAGGGCTGAGCGAGGACGGCATCCGCTGCAGGGTGTTCAACCCTGCCGTGCCGGTGGTTAACCTGTTCCTGAACCACCGGGATCACCGGAAGACCACGGTCATCGACGGCAAGGTGGGCTATGTCGGCGGCTACAACCTTTCGGATGAATACTTTGGCCGTGCCCGGCCCTACGGGGTGTGGAAGGACACCGGCCTTCGGCTGGAGGGCGAGGCGGTCCGGAGCCTGACGGCGTCGTTTTTTGAGCTGTGGAACGTGACGACCAAGGAAGACGAGGACTTCGCACGCTACCTCAACATCTGTCACAAGGTAACGTCGGAGGGGTTCGTGCAGCCCTTCAACGATAACCCGCTGTCGGAGGAGCGCACGGCGGAAAATGTCTATCTGAATCTGATCGCTCAGGCGGAAAAGACGCTGTATATCACTACACCGTACCTGATCATCACCGACGAAATGAGCCGGGCGCTGCGCCTTGCGGCCAAACGGGGTGTGGACGTGCGGATCATTACGCCGGGAATTCCGGACAAAAAAGTGGTATTTGCCATCACCCGCTCCTATTATTCCGGCCTTGCCCGGCAGGGCGTGCGGATTTTCGAGTATACGCCGGGCTTCTGCCATGCAAAGCAGTGCCTGTGCGACGGGAAGATCGCCTCCATAGGCAGCTCGAACTTTGACTACCGGAGCCTGTATCACCATTTCGAGAACGACGTTCTGCTCTACGGCTGTGACGCGATTGGCGACATGGCGCGGGATTTTGACGTGTTGTTCTCCCAGTGTACCGAGGTCACTCAGCGCTACAGCACCGGAAGCGGGGCAATTCTGCGGATTTGGCAGTGCATTCTTCGGCTGTTTGCGCCGCTGGTATAGAAAAGCGGGAAAAGCGAAAGGGGGTTCCTTTCGCTTTTCTCGTTCTACGGGGAGGTTTCCGGATATCTGCCGGAAAAATCGCATATTCTGTGAACGCATTTTTATCTTTTTATGAACTTTAGCACTCAGACCTTGACAGTGCTAAAAATCGTGGTATAGTGTAGGCGTACCAAAAAGAGGGGCGAAAAAAAGAAAGCCCCTCCGCAGGGAACATAGAAGATTTGAATGGAGGAATGACTTATGTTGCCCAGCATTTTTGGAGAAGATTTGTTTGATGATTTCTTTAACGATCCCTTTGGCATGATGAACGCCTCGGAGGGTCGCAGCCCCCTGTATGGCAAGCACGCCAAGAATCTGATGAAGACCGATATCCGGGAGAAGGAAGACGGCTATGAGCTGGCGGTCGATCTGCCCGGCTTCAAGAAAGACGAGATCAGCATTGACCTGAGCAATGGCTACCTGACCATTCAGGCCGCAAAGGGTCTTGATAAGGATGAGGAGGACAAGAAGGGCCGTTACATCCGCCGGGAGCGTTACGCCGGTTCCATGAGCCGCAGCTTCTACGTGGGCGATGTGAAGCCCGAAGAGGTGTCCGCCAAGTTTGAGAACGGTATCCTGACGCTGGATGTGCCGAAGGCCGGACAGAAGAAGCTGCCCGAGAACAATCGGATCTGCATCGAGTAACCCCCAAAAGCACCGCGCCACGGTTTGCATGAACCGTGGCGCGGATTTTTTATTTTTCGGCCAGCACCAATGTGCGCAGGACGGGAATGCGCTTGATAAGCGCGATCAACGGCGGCAGGAGCAGCGCCAGGAGCACCGGCAGAAGCAGATACATGCTCCACACGGGGAAATGGAGCAGCTTATCCATCGCCCAAGCCAGCAGCACCAGCAGGGGGTTGTGCAGGACGTAGATGCCGAAGCTGCGGCTTGCCATGCAGCGGGTGAAGGCAGTCTCCTTATCCAGCCACCGTTTTCCCGCGCCCAGCACCCCAAGGCAGGCAAACCACGCATAGAGATTGGTAAGCGGGGCTTTCAGATTGTTGAGAGCCGCGTAATTCTGTCCCCAGAAATGCACCGTGTAGACGACGGCCAGCACGCCGCTCACGGCAAGCATACAGGGTGCCCATTTGGCGAGCAGGGACTGGATCTGTTCGTGGGAGAACAGAATGTAGCCTGCGAGGAAGCAGAACAGGTAGAAACCGTTGCGGTAGACCTCTATCACGGGAGTGTTCAGGATATAGGCGCTGCCCCACATGCCGAGCACCAGAAGGCAGATGACGGGGAAATTCGCCTTGCCGCCCAGCTGCCACAGCCAGTCTTTTTTGTCCAGCTTCCGAATCAGCACCAGCACCACCTCGCACAGCAGCAGTTCGTGGAGAAACCACAGTACCCCGATGCCGGACATGCACCACACAAGATATTTGGCAAACCCCGGAATCTGACCGCCGCCAAAAATGTTTGCGTACTGGTCGGTGACCCAGCCGGTGCTCCACCCGATGAGGAAGATAATGGCGATGGAGGGGACAAGCTGGCGGCGGACTTTGCCTTTCAGGTATTGCTTTCCCGTCTGCTTTTCCAGACTGTACCGGGCGCAGATGCCGGAGATCATGAAAAGTGCCGCCATGAACCATGGGTACAGCACGTACAGCGGCGCGTCCAGCGCCGGAATGCCGGGGATAAGTACGTTGGTGATGACACCGACGCTGTTGAACTGGTAAAATACGTGATACACTGCGACGGACAGCACGATGCCGTAGCGCAGATTGTCAAGAAACGGTTTTCTCATCATTTTTCTCCCCGCAGATGGCGGTTGATACGGTTGGTTCTGTGCCGGATGGAAAGCAGAATGATTCCCCAGATCAGGGCGTAGCCCACCGCGAAGCATAGGGTAAAGACACCGATAAATGCCCAGTCCCGGGGGATCCAGTTGTTCAGCAGATAGATCAGCAGATAATCCAGATACAGCGCTCCGGCGTGAATTGCCGTAGCGGAGAGCAGCGGCAGACGCTCGATCTGATAGACGACGCTGATGCCCGCCGCGATGAAGGCCAGCAGCGTCACGGTCACGATCCCCATGCAGACCTCTCCGGGGGCGAGGGAAGTGACCTGCCCGTTGGCGCCCAGAATGCCGTAGATCATGGCGAGGATCAGCGGCCCGCCGGAAGCGGCCAGCAGACCCCGTTTCAGAAATGTCAGACAATATTGCTTCATACGTGATCGTACCTCCTTTTGATTTCCGCGAAGCACCGCCTGGAAACATATTCCCGGTAGCCGCTTCGGAAGACGGCGTCCACTGCGCCGTTGAAGGAAGCGGTGAAGCGCTCCAAGTGGGCTTCGTTGGCAAGTGCCGATTTGTTGATGCGGATGAAGGACGCTGGAAGCATGGCTTCCAGCTCGTACAGCCGCAGCTTTAAGCGGCAGCGTTCGCCGCTGCGTGTAACGGCATAGGTCTTCCCGTCCAGAACGGTGATGCACTCGATATCGGAGAAGGGGAGCATCCGCATACCGTCCTCTGTGTACGCCGCGATCCGGTCAGAGCCGTCATGCTGCAGGACAAGAAGCTCCATTTCGTCGGTAAGACGGCTGCGCTCATGGACGGTAGCGACCACCGTTTCCTCCTGCGTTTTATCAATAACCAGCTTGAATTTCATGGGGCACCTCCTTGCGCTTACACTATAGCACAAAAGAAACCAAAAATGTTGAAAAATCCGTTCAACGGTCATTTTTGACCGCTGAACGGCAGAAGGGCATTCTATATCCGCGCAAGCAGCGCTTTTGCGGCGTCTGCGACCTGAGGCAGAAGGTACTGTCCCAGCTCGCCGGGTTTCACCCAGCGGCAGGATCTGATCTCTTTGGCCTGAAGCTTTGGTTCGCCGTGGACTTCGCCCAGAAAGAAAACGACCTGCTTTCTGGCAACGGAGCTGATGCGGTATTCCGTGGCGGCTCTGGCACCGGGAATCAGCCGCGTCCGGAATCCGGTCTCCTCGAAAAGCTCCCGGAGGGCGGTTCGCTCCTCTGTTTCCCCGGCCTCCATGTGTCCCTTGGGGAAGCTCCACGTTCCGGAACCCCGCTGGAACAGAAGCAGAAATTCCGGTTCCACGCCGGCCCGCCGGAAGGGGACGACCCCGCAGGATTTCTGAAAGATGGAATCAATGGTGCTGATAAAATACTGCTCCTGAAAATGGACGGCCTCGGCGATCTGTCCCTGATGGAACGAAAGCCCCTCCGGCGCGACCACCAGCTTGTCCTCGCAGTCGTTGTGCCGCCGGATGACGGCGATGACCCGCCCTGTAAAGTCGGACAGGGGCGTATCCACGCCCAGTATGTATGCGTCCTGTTCCTCGCCGTCGCCGCCCATCAGCCCCGGGACGAACCCGTAATTGACGGGGTACAGGATATCGCCGTGAAGATATCCAACCGGCCGATCGACCTGTACCGTCACGACCTTGCCCAGCAGCTTCCGGGTGCTCCTGCTTCGCCAGTCCATCATCATCCCCCCCGTTTTTCTCAAAAGTTCGACAAAACGGTGCCATTTTACATGGAGCGGGGCAAAAAGTCAAGCAGGAAACCAATTTTTGCGGCGGCGGGGAAAGGATTGCTTATTTTTTTCATATCGCTTGTTTTTTTCGCGGAATCACGCTATAATGATAGAGAGTATTTTTTGGAGAGGATCGTATGGCAAATAAAAATCAGGACTGGGACGATCTTGGAAGAAGCATTCAGGACATTGTGGATAGAGCCGTCAATTCCCGGGACTTTCAGAAGCTGAACCAGACGGTCAGTCAGGCCGTGGGCAAGGCCGTAGATATGGGAAGCGAAGCCGTCCGCAAGGCGATGGAAGCTGCCGCCCGTCCCACGACCCCGCCTGCCAGACCCGTTTACCGGGAGGTCGAGGCCACGGTCGTGGAGGAAAAGAAAGACCTTCCCGTGCTTTATGCCGGAACCGGCGGCGAGACTGCCGTAGGACTGGTGAAGATCGTAGGCGGCGGTCTGGCGCTGCTCACCGGGTTCATATCGCTTATTTCCCTGCTGGTCAGGCTGATCATGGGAATTGGTCTGGGAATCGCGTCTACCGTGATCACGGTTGGCGGCGTCGTTGCCGGAACGTGGCTGATCGTCAGCGGCATCCGCAAGCTGGGATGGGTCAGCCGGTTCAAGATGTACAAAAGAACCCTTGGGGAGAGCACCCATTGCACGCTGGAGCGGCTGGCGCGGAGCGTGGGAAAAAACGTGAAGTTCGTCCGCAAGGAACTGCGGAAGATGATCGGCAAGGGGCTGTTCCTGGAAGGGCATATGGACAGGGAGGAAACCTGCCTCATCACCAGCGACGAGACCTACCAGCATTATGAGCAGAGCCGTCTGGCTCTGGAAGAGCGTCAGCGGCAGGAAGCCGCCGCCAGCGCTCCGAAGGTGTCCAGCCCCCATGACCCACAGGTACAGGAGGTTCTGGATCGGGGCAACGCCTTCATCGCCCAGATACGCGCCTGCAACGACGCCATTCCCGGGGAGGAAATTTCTGAGAAAATCTCCCGGATGGAGCTGATCGTCCGCCGTATCTTTGAGCGGGCGGAGGCGCATCCGGAGGTGGTCCCCGACCTGAAGAAGCTGATGGACTACTACCTGCCCATGACGGTGAAGCTCCTGAACGCCTACGCGGACATGGACGCCCAGCCTGTGCAGGGGGAAAACATTCAGGCTTCCAAGAAGGAGATCGAGGCCACGCTGGATACGCTGAATCTGGCCTTTGAGAAGCTGCTGGACGACCTGTTCCGGGATTCCGCCATGGATGTTTCCAGCGACATTTCCGTCCTCAACACCCTGCTCGCGCAGGAGGGACTGACGGAGGACGGCCTGTCCCAAGTGAAGAAACAGCAGACGCTGTAAGAAATAACCATATTACTGGAAGAGGAGATCAATTATGGACGCAGAATACAAAGATGTGAACGAATCCGCCCCCATCCCCAGCCTGACTCTGGAGCCGGAGCTGGAAAACACGCCCAGGCTGGTTGTAGCCGAGGAAACGAAGCTGCAGCAGACCAAGGTTGCCGAGCCGGTGCTGACCCCTCAGGAGCAGCAGATGGTCAATGATTTTGCCCAGAAGATCGACGTGGAGAACACCGCCCAGATCTTGCAGTACGGCGCGGGGACCCAGAAGAAAATGGCCGATTTCTCCGACGCCGCCCTTGCCAACGTGCGCACCCAGGACTTGGGTGAGGTAGGTGACCTGATCGTCAACGTGGTGGGCGAGCTGAAGGGCTTCGACGCCGAGGAGGAAAAAGGCTTCTTCGGCTTCTTCCGCAAGCAGGCGAACAAGCTGGAGGTCATGAAGAGCCGCTACGCCAAGGCAGAGGTCAATGTGGAGAAGATTGGCGACGCGCTCCAGCAGCATCAGGTACGGCTGCTGAAGGACTCCGCAATGCTGGATAAGATGTACGAGCAGAACCTTGCCTACTTCAAGGAGCTGACCATGTACATTCTGGCGGGCAAGAAAAAGCTCCAGGAGGTACGGGAAGGCAAGCTGAAAGAGCTGGAAGCCACGGCGCAGGCCACCGGACTTGCGGAGGACGCGCAGGCGGCAAAAGATCTGGCGGACAAGTGCAACCGGTTTGAGAAGAAGATCTATGATCTGGAGCTGACCCGCACCATTTCTATCCAGACCGCGCCCCAGATCCGCATGATCCAGAACAACGACAATGTGATGGTGGAGAAGATTCAGACCACGCTGATGAACACCATCCCCCTGTGGAAGAATCAGATGGTTCTGGCGCTGGGCATTGCCCATTCCAACGAGGCTGCGCAGGCGCAGCGTCAGGTCAACGACATCACCAACGCCCTGCTGAAACAGAACGCCGAGAAGCTGCACATGGCGTCCGTGGAGACCGCGAAGGAAGCCGAGCGGGGCATTGTGGACATCGAAACCCTGAAAAAGACCAACGCCGAACTGATCCAGACGCTGGACGACGTAATGAAGATCCAGTCCGAAGGCCGGGAGAAGCGCATTGCCGCCGAAGCGGAAATGGCAAAAATGGAGAACGACCTCAAGGGCAAGCTGCTGGAGATCCGCGGCGGGGTATAACGCTAGAAAACGCAGTACCGGAATATCACCGGTACTGCGTTTTGGATTTGATAAAGGCGACCCCGTGGAACTCGGGATCGCCCAAGGCTACGAAATTTCCTTAGCAGCCGAAACCGCACATCCGGCTCAGCAGCTGCCAGATGGAGCTGCAATCAGAATTGTTGGTGCTGCAATTAAAAAAGAACATCTTGCCAACCTCCTGTTTCAGTATTTGCCTCGCGAAGACAAAAGGATTGTAACCGATTCGTAATCATTTTTCAAGCTGTAAATTCTGGAAACGGAGCAAAATGAGATTAGTTGAAGGAATTATGAACGATAAAATGGAAAACAGCAATATCCCATACCGCGTTATCCGCAGCAGCCGCAGAACCATTTCGGTGCAGATAGCCCCAAGCGGCGAGGTGCTGGTGCGGTGCCCCCGGCGGATGTCCAATGCGGATATTCGCAGGTTCGTGGAAAGCAAATCCGGCTGGATTGAAAAGCATCTGGAAAAGCGGACTGCCGCGGCGCGGCTTCCCGTGTTTACGGATGAGCAGCTGCAGGTGCTTGCCCGGCAGGCGCGGCAAACCATCCCGGAACGTGCCGCGCATTTTGCACCGCTGGTGGGCGTGACCTATGGCAGGATCACCATCCGCAGTCAGCATACCCTGTGGGGAAGCTGCAGCAGTAAGGGAAATCTCAACTTTAACTGCCTGCTGATGCTCACGCCGCCGGAGGTGCTGGACTACGTGGTCGTCCACGAGCTGTGCCACCGGAAGGAGATGAACCACTCCGCCCGCTTCTGGGCGGAGGTCGGGCGGGTTATGCCGGATTATGAAATCCAGCGGAAATGGCTGCGGGAAAACGGCACGGCGCTGATTTCCAGGCTGGAAAAGTAGTGTAAACGTTTTTTTCGACAAATGCACGCACCGAATCGCCCCCCGGATACTATAATGGTTACGGGAGGTGCGATGTGGAATATTATGTCTGGTTGGCGCTGGCGGCGACACTGGGGACTTGGTTTGTGACGGCACTTGGCGCTGCCACGGTGGTCTTTTTCAAATCCCCCAGTGCCAGAGCGCTGAATCTTATGTTGGGCTTTTCTGCCGGCGTGATGATCGCGGCCAGCTTCTGGTCGCTGTTACAGCCCGCCATTCAGCGGGCGGAGGCCGCAGGGAACACACCTGCGTGGCTTGTGGCGGTATCCGGGTTCCTGCTGGGGGCGCTGTTCCTGTGGGGGTCGGATAAGGCCGTCTGCTTTGCCAGAAAAAGAGCGGGCATGGGAATGCCCGGGGAACGTATGAACCGCATTATCATGCTGGTGCTTTCCATCACCCTGCACAATATCCCCGAGGGGCTTGCCGTGGGCGTGGCCTTCGGGGCGCTGGGGAGCGGCGCAAGCCCGGATGGGCTGATGGGGGCGGTGTCCATTGCCGTGGGCATCGGCTTGCAGAATTTCCCGGAGGGGGCGGCGGTGTCCGTGCCGCTGCGGCGGGAGGGCTACTCCCGGCGCAGAAGCTTCCTGCTGGGGCAGGCTTCCGGTCTGGTGGAGCCGGTTTCCGGGGTGATCGGCGCGCTGCTGGTGGTGACGGTGGAAGCGATCCTGCCTTATGCCCTTGCCTTTGCCGCCGGGGCGATGATTCTGGTTGCGGTACATGAGCTGATACCGGAGTGTCAGCAGAATCAGAAAGAGCAGCCCTACTGCGCCACCATGGGCATCATTCTGGGCTTTGCTGTGATGATGCTTCTGGACGTGATGCTTGGCTAAGAAAAAAGATTACCAAACGGTCTGCTGCGGCAGACCGTTTTTTTGCTGTATTTGTGCATTGACAGATAAATGTACAGTTGTATAATTGTATACATTAAGACAAGAAAGCGGAAAGGGGCTTACTCTATGCTAGAGATTTCCAGTAAGACCAACCTGTTGGAGCAGAAATCCTACAAATACTCCCTTCAGGATGTGGCGGAACCGAATTTGCAGCGGGATGTGTATTCCTACGGCACCATTCCCAAGGTGGCGTTCAACCACCGCCGGGTGCCCATGTCCATGCCTGAGGAGATCTGGATCACGGACACCTCCCTGCGGGATGGTCAGCAGTCCGTGGAGCCGTATTCCGTTGACCAGATCGTAAACATCTACAAGCTGCTGAGCAAGCTGGGCGGCCCCTACGGCATCATCCGCCAGACGGAATTTTTCATCTACAGCAAAAAAGACCGGGAGGCCATCGAAAAGTGCATGGCGCTGGACCTCAAATTCCCGGAGATCACCAGCTGGATTCGGGCGACAAAGGAAGACTTCCAGCTGGTGCATGACCTTGGCATTAAGGAAACCGGCATTCTGGTCTCCTGCTCGGACTACCACATCTTCAAGAAAATGAAGATGACGAGAAAACAGGCCATGGACTATTACCTTGCCACGGTGAAGGAAGCCTTCAATGCCGGAGTCATTCCCCGCTGCCATCTGGAGGACATCACCCGGGCGGACTTCTACGGCTTCGTGGTGCCCTTCGTCAACGAATTGCAGCGGCTGAGCCGGGAAGCGGGGGTGCCGGTGAAGATTCGCGCCTGCGACACCATGGGCTACGGCGTTCCCTTTACCGAAGCGGCGCTGCCGCGAAGCGTGGCGGGCATTATCTACGGCTTGCAGCACTATTCCGACGTTCCCAGCGAGCATCTGGAATGGCACGGCCACAACGATTTCTACAAGGGCGTGGCCAACGCCTCCACGGCATGGCTCTACGGCGCCTGCGCGGTCAACTGCTCCCTGCTCGGCATCGGCGAGCGGACGGGGAATGTGCCGCTGGAGGCCATGGTGTTCGAGTACGCGTCATTGCGGGGGTCGCTTGACGGCATGGACACCACGGTCATCACCGAGATCGCCGATTACTTCAAAAACGAGATCGGCTACAATATCCCGCCCATGACGCCCTTTGTGGGCAGCGCTTTCAACGTCACCCGGGCGGGCGTCCACGCCGACGGCCTGATGAAGGACGAGGAAATCTACACCATTTTCGATACCAAGAAAATCCTGAACAAGCCCGCCACGGTGCAGATCAGCAAAACCTCCGGCCTTGCGGGCGTCGCCTACTGGATCAACCAGACCTACGGTCTGGAAGACGGCGAGAAGCTGGACAAAAAGTCGCCGCTGGTAATCGCCATGAAGGAATGGGTAGACCAGCAGTATGAGGACGGCCGCCAGACGGTCATGACAGAACGGGAGCTGAAAGAAAAAATACGGCAGCTTGCCCCTGACTTTGCTGAAAGAGGGTAAGGAAAAGAATATGAATCAGTTCAAAACCACGTCTCTGGCGGATCAGGTGTTCGAGAAGCTGGAGAACGACATCATTCAGGGCGTCTACCCCCGGGGCGAGATACTGACGGAACTGAAGCTGGTCGATCAGCTGGGCGTCAGCCGCACCCCCATCCGGGAGGCGCTGCGCCGTCTGGAACAGGAGCGGCTTATTGAGGACACCGGCAAAGGCTCCCGGGTGGTGGGCATCACCGAGGAAGATCTGGAGGACATCATGAACATCCGCCAGCGCATCGAGGGGCTTGCCGCCTACTACGCAACGAAGAACATGACTCCCGAGGGGCTTGCCCAGCTGACCCATATTGCAGACCTTCAGGATTTTTACTTTGACAAGGGAGACGCTGAGCTTCTGCGGCAGGTGGATGAACAGTTCCACGACACGATCTGCTACTTGAGCAAGCGTACCGTCATCGTGGACACGCTGCTCCCCCTGCACCGGAAGACCCGGCGCTACCGCCGCATCTCCATGGAGGACTGGTCCCGCACCATCAACACCCGGAAGGAACACAGGGCAATTCTGGACGCCATGGCTTCCGGCGACGCCGACCTTGCGGAGAGCCTCATGGCAAAGCATATCGAAAACGCGAAAAAGCACATGTTGGGAGGATTCAAAAATCATGGGTAAGACAATCGCACAGAAAATCATTGCGTCCCATCTGGTCTCCGGGGACATGACCCCCGGCAGCGAGGTCGCGCTGCGCATCGACCAGACCCTGACCCAGGATGCCACCGGCACCATGGCCTATCTGGAATTCGAGACCATGGGTATTCCCAGAGTGAAAACGGAAATGAGCATCGCCTACGTCGATCACAACACCCTCCAGTGCGGCTTTGAGAACAGCGACGACCACCGCTATTTGCAGACCGTCACCGCAAAGCACGGCGTGTATTTCTCCCGCCCCGGCAACGGCATCTGCCATCAGGTGCATCTGGAGCGTTTCGGCAAGCCCGGCAAGACCCTCATCGGTTCTGACAGCCATACTCCCACCGGCGGCGGCATCGGTATGCTGGCTTTCGGCGCGGGCGGACTGGACGTGGCGGTGGCCATGGGCGGCGGCGCGTATTATATCACTATGCCCAAAATGTACAAGGTGAACCTGACGGGCAGGCTCAGACCCTACGTCACCGCCAAAGACGTATCTCTGGAGCTGCTGCGCATCCTCTCCGTCAAGGGCGGCGTGGGCGCGATCATCGAGTGGGGCGGCGAGGGCATTGCCACCCTGTCCGTCCCGGAGCGGGGCACCATCACCAACATGGGTACGGAGCTGGGCGCGACCACCTCCATTTTCCCCTCCGACGAGGTCACGAGAAAGTTTCTGGCCGCGCAGGGCAGGGAAGAGGACTACGTTTCTCTGTCCAGCGACCCGGACGCGGAGTACGATAAGATCATCGACATTGATCTTGGCACGCTCAAGCCCATGATCGCCTGTCCCCACAGCCCGGACAACGTGGTGGCCGTGGAGACGCTGAAAGACGTGAAGGTCGATCAGGTATGCATCGGCTCCTGCACCAATTCTTCCCTGTACGACATGCTCAAGGTCGCCGCCATGCTGAAGGGCAAGACCATTCACCCCTCTGTCAGCCTGTCCGTGTCCCCCGGCTCCCGGCAGGTGCTGACCATGCTCAGCGACTGCGGCGCCCTGTCGGACATTCTCGCCAGCGGCGCGCGGGTGCTGGAATGCGCCTGCGGCCCCTGCATCGGCATGGGCTTCTCGCCAAACTCCGGCGGCGTTTCCCTGAGAACCTTCAACCGGAATTTCCTGGGCCGTTCCGGAACACGGGACGGGCAGGTGTATCTGGTTTCCCCCGAAACCGCCGTGGCCTCTGCCCTGACGGGGTACATCACCGACCCGACCACCATTGACCAGCCCCTGCACGTGACCATGCCGGAGAAATTCCTTGTGAACGACTCCGCCGTGCTGCCGCCTCTCCCCGCGGACAAGGCGGCGGACGCCGAGGTGCTTCGCGGCCCCAACATCAAGGAATTCCCCAAGAGCAAGCCCTTTGCCGACAGCCTGACGGCGAAGCTGGTGCTGAAAGTGGGCGACAACATCACCACCGACCACATCATGCCTGCCGGTGCGAAGATCCTGCCCTATCGGTCGAACATCCCCTACCTGAGCAAATTCTGCTTCGAGGTCTGCGATCCCACCTTTGCCGAGAGAGCCAAAGCGGCGGGAGACGGCATCGTCGTGGGCGGCAGCAACTACGGGCAGGGTTCCTCCCGGGAGCACGCGGCGCTGGTGCCCATGTACTTGGGCATCCGGTGCGTCATCGCCAAGTCCTTCGCCAGAATCCATGTGGCGAACCTGATCAACGCGGGCATTCTGCCGGTGACCTTTGAAAACCCGGAGGACTACGACAAGCTGAATCAGGACGCTGTTCTGACCATTTCGGACATTGCCAGCGGCATGGAGCAGGGGAGACTCGCGGTCACTGCTGATGATGGCTTCAAGTTTTATGTAAACTGCGCCCTGACGGAGCGTCAAAGGGCGATTCTGATGGCAGGCGGACTGCTGAACTACACAAAGGAGGGCGGACAATAATGAAGGAAATTACACTTGCCTGTGAGGCGTTTCAGAAGCTGCTGGAGGAGCAGCTGGAGAGAATCCGGAACATGAACGGGGAAAAGACGGATTTTTCCACCAAGAAGCAGGTTACCATCGGCGTCATTGACGGCGACGGCATCGGCCCCGTCATCACGGCGCAGGCCACCCGTGTGCTGGAAAAGCTGCTGGCGGAAGAAATTGCAGCCGGTTCCATTGTTATCAGGCAGATCGAGGGCCTGACCATTGAGAACCGCATGGCCTGCGGCAAGGCCATTCCCGACGACGTTCTGGCGGAGATCAAGACCTGCGACGTGCTGCTGAAAGGCCCCACCACCACCCCCATGGGCGGCAAGATGGAGAGCGCCAACGTGGCCATGCGCCGGGAGCTGGATCTGTACGCCAACTGCCGTCCCGTGTGTATCCCCGAAAAGAACATCGACTGGATGTTCTTCCGGGAGAATACCGAGGGCGAGTACGTTCTGGGCAGCCGGGGCGTGGAGCTGCCCGGCATGGCGGTGGACTTCAAGGTGACTACCGATTTGGGCACCCGCCGCATTGCCAGAGCCGCCTTTGACTACGCCAAAAACAACGGCAAGACCCACGTGGCGGTGGTCACCAAGGCCAACATCATGAAGAAGACCGACGGAAAATTCACTGCCATCTGCCATGAGGTCGCTGCCGACTATCCCGGCATCACCGTGGACGATTACTACATCGACATCATGACGGCGAATCTGCTGAAAGAGCCGCTGCGGGAGCAGTTTCAGGTGGTGCTGCTGCCCAACCTCTACGGCGATATCATCACCGACGAGGCTGCCCAGATTCAGGGCGGCGTGGGTACGGCGGGCAGCGCCAACGTGGGCGACCGCTATGCCATGTTCGAGGCGATCCACGGCTCCGCCCCCCGGATGATCGATCGGGGCATGGGGGATTACGCCAACCCGGCCAGCATCATCAAGGCTGCCGCCATGCTGCTCCGCCACATCTGCCGCGCCGATGCCGCCGCGCGTCTGGAAAAGGCCATGGCGGAATGCACGGTGGAGGTCAGGAGCGACGGTACTGCGGCCACTGCCGCACAGTACGCCGACGCTGTGATGGCGCTGCTGTAAAATTGGATATGGTGAAACAATCAAGGCTTCCCCCGGAGGGGAAGCCTTGATTCGTATAAAGGAAGACAAAATAAAAACGCCGCTGAAAAATCAGCGGCGGATTTATATGCCAAGATAATCAGACGGCGCGCTCAACCTTGTTGGAGCGGAGGCATCTGGTACAAGCGTACACATGGCAGGGGGTCCCGTTAACGACAGCCTTGACGCGCTTCACGTTGGGCTTCCATGCACGGTTGGAACGTCTGTGGGAGTGAGAGACCTTAATACCGAAGGTTACGCCCTTACCACAAAAATCACACTTAGCCATTTTCTAGCACCTCCCATCCGATAATGACTCGATAAATACGCCAATTCACAGGCGCTTAGATATGATATCAGATTTCGCGGTAAAATGCAAGTGTTTTTTTCAAAATAATTTGTTTTTTTGAAATGTATTGATATTCCCGCCCCGTACGGGTATAATGGTGGGGAAAAGCTTGCTTTCGGGGTGAAAACCATGACGGATACATACAGTGTGCCGCTGAAAACGCTGGTAAAGGAATTTAATCTGGAAGTCACCTATGCGTCCACGGATTTTGACGCCATCCGCATCACCGTTGAGGACGTGGCAAGACCCGGCCTTCAGCTGGCGGGCTATTTTGACCATTACGAGCCTATGCGTCTGCAGGTCATGGGCAATGTGGAGATGAGCTACGTGGACAAATTGCAGCCCAAGGAGCGGGGAGCGATCTTCGACCGGCTGTTTTCCTACAAATTCCCGGCGCTGCTCATCGCCCGGGACATCCCGCCCCACGCCGAGTGCCTCCAGATGGCGCAGAAGCACAATGTTACCGTCCTGCGCACCAAGGAAGCCACCAGCACCATCGTTTCCACCATCATCACCTACCTGAAAGCCGCGCTGGCGCCCCGGATCACCCGCCACGGCGTGCTGGTGGAGGTCTACGGCGAGGGCATTCTCCTGATCGGCGACAGCGGCATCGGCAAAAGTGAGGCCGCCGTGGAGCTGCTCAAGCGCGGCCACCGGCTGATCGCCGACGACGCCGTGGAAATCCGCAAGGTTTCCACAAACTCGCTGGTGGGCACCGCCCCCGAGCTGATCCGCAACTACATCGAGCTGCGGGGCATCGGCATCGTCAACGTGGCGAAGCTGTTCGGCATGGGCGCCGTCCGCACGGAAAACGAGATCAATCTGATCGTGAACATCGTCCCCTGGAACACCCAGGAGGTCTACGACCGGCTGGGTCTGGAGGAGCAGTACATGGAGCTGCTGGGGGTCAAAGTCCCCATGAATACCATCCCCATCACCCCGGGGCGGAACCTTGCCATGATTCTGGAGGTGGCGGCCATGAACAACCGTCAGAAAAAGCTCGGCTACAACGCCGCGCTGGAGTTCACGGAGCAGGTCAACCAACATTTCGACGAAAATATGGGAAAGAACGGATGAAAGAGTTTACCATCGGCCAGAACGACGCAGGTCAGCGCTTAGATCGTTTTCTTGCGAAGGCAGTCCCGCTGCTTCCGGCCTCTCTGGCGCAGAAATATATCCGCATCAAGCGCATCAAGTGCAACGGCAAGCGCATCGACCGGGATACCCGGCTGCAAGAGGGCGATGTCTTGCAGCTGTATATCAACGACGAGTTTTTTGACAAGCCCCGGGAGGACAACGCCTACCTCACCGTGGCGAATCCCAATCTGAACATCGTCTACGAGGACGAAAACATTCTGCTTGTGGACAAGCGCCCCGGCCTTGCGGTGCATCCCCACGACGGCGCGGAATATGGCCGCACCCTGATCGACCACATCCAATCTTACCTGTACCAGAAGCGGGAGTGGCGTCCCCGGGAGGAAAACGCCTTCACCCCGGCGCTGTGCAACCGGATTGACCGGAACACCGGGGGCATCGTGATCGCCGCCAAGACGGCGGAAGCCCTGCGGGTGATGAATCAGAAGATCAAGGATCGGGAAATCGACAAGCGGTACCTTGCTATCGTGGAAGGGAGTCCCAAGCCCAAAGAGGGGAGCCTGAAAGGGTATCTCTTCAAGGACGCCCAGAAAAACCGGGTGTACGTCACGGACACGCCCCAGCCCGGCAGCAAGACCTGCCAGACCAATTACAAAACCCTCGCAAGCGCGGCGGGGCTTTCCCTGGTGGAGTGCGAGCTGATCACCGGCCGCACGCATCAGATCCGCGCCCAGTTCGCCCACGCGGGACACCCCCTGCTGGGAGACGGCAAGTACGGCAAGCTGGACAAGCGCTTCGACCGGAGCTATCAGGCACTGTATTCCTACAAACTGACCTTCACCTTCACCACGGATGCAGGGGCGCTGGCCTACCTGAACGGCAAGTCCTTTCAGGTGGAAAAGGTGGATTTTGCGGAGCAGTATTTTCCCGATGTGAAAATATGAAAAATGGCATCCCGGATGGGATGCCATTTGGCGTATTTCAAAGGGCCTGCGGAGGAAAGGTGTAAGGGAAAAACGGTCAGCTTTTGAAAATATCAGAAAAAACAAACTCTGATCAATCCTAATATAAATAGGTGTACAGGATAGAAGAAATAAAAGAACCACTTAGAGAATTTCTTTCCTTTATTCATTCGTTTGCCATTATAAAAATATATGATTGCAATTCCGGCAAGTGCAATACCCAACATACTTCCTATTGCATAAATTATATTTGTTTTTATAGAAAATCTTCCAATACCGCCTAAGAAATTGAAAGTTCCAAATAACAACATTGAAACAGCAAATGCATATTTGTTTTTAATTTCTGAATTACGACTCCAAATAAATAACAATGTAAATAAAGGTGCTAATAATGCCCAGTCCGAAATCAGAGAGAGCAGAATCAACCCTAACACACAGATGATTTTTAAAACTATATTTGACACTTTTTCAACTACAGTCAGAATACAAAAACAAATTAATAGGGTAAATAGCATATTAAGTCCTTGAAATTCCAATATTCCACTTTCCGTAAAAGCAAAACAATATGGAAATTCAGAGATCAAAGCAAAAATTAACAATCTGATTGCATAGTTCTTTTTTGAATGCGTATATTGATATCCTTCAACAAGAAAGTAACACATTACAATTGCTGTAAAATATCCCAAATCTATAAAAAGCTCTGACCATAATTTTCCTGACTTCATAAAAATCGTTGATATATGATTCAACAACATTAAAAACATAGCAATATACTTAATAGCATCCCGATTAAGTATTTTGTATTTATCCATCATACCATTTCCACCTTTTGTACGAATCTCCGCTTTTTTAACAAAAGCAACATGTCACACATATCTTTACCCTGTGGGAAAAACCTGTAACATATTTTAATTTCTCTAAAAACAGACTCCAAGAGAATAAATTTAAACAGGATGTTGCCAAGCAATTATTTGCCCTTTTCCAAAGAGGTAATGATTGCAGACCCCATTACAACAATTGCAAGAATTGAACCAAGCTGAGGCCAATTCATTATTTCGGCTCCAAATACAGTGCCAAGGTATCCTAAGATAATAGCAATAATGGAAGAAATAGCTGCTTTTCTCATATATTCGTACTCCTTAGTGACATTGCCCGGGATGCCATTTTTCGTATGCAGTTATTGCCAGCCTGCGTCCTCGGATTCAGATTTGCGCTGGCGGGAGAGAAGCGCCTGAACGGCGTCCTTCACGTCCGCGCCTTCGTAAAGCACCTTGTAGGCGGCGTCGGTGATGGGCATATCAATGCCCTTTGCCTTGCCCAGCTCATAGGCGGATTTGGCGGCATAATAGCCCTCCACCACCGCGCCGACCTCCTTCATGGCGGTCTGGGGATCCTTACCCTGACCGATGAGGATGCCAGCCCGACGGTTGCGGGAGTGCATGGAGGTGCAGGTGACGATCAGGTCGCCCACACCGGCAAGCCCGGCGAAGGTCTCCTTTTTCGCACCCAGCGCCACGCCCAGACGGGCGGTTTCCGTCAGACCCCGGGTCATGAGCATGGCCTTGGCGTTGTCACCAAAGCCAAGACCGTCGGTGATACCGGCGCACAGGGCAATGACGTTTTTCAGCGCCGCACCCAGCTCCGCGCCCACAGGGTCGGGGCTGGTGTACACCCGCAGGGTGTCCGCCATGAAAGCGTCCTGCACGAATTCCGCAAGCGCCTGATCGGTGCTGGCAGCCAGCAGACCGGTGGGAAGATTGATGCAGACCTCCTCGGCATGGCTGGGGCCGGTGAGGGCGACGACGTTCTTGCCGGTCTCCTGCGCGACCACCTGGCTCATGCGCATGTGGGTGTTCTGCTCCAAGCCCTTGGTGACGGAGACCACCACGGCGTCGCCGTCGATGTAAGGCGCCACGCCCCGGCTGACGGCGCGCAGGGGGAAGGAGGGCGTTGCCATGACCACCAGCTTGCAGCCCCTGACGCAATCGTAACCGCCGCTGATTTTTAAGGCTTCCGGCAATACCGCCGCGGGAAGGCGGGGATTGTGATGGGTTTCCAGCATTTCCGGAATCTTGTCCTTTTCATACGTCCACATGGTCACGTCGTGGCCGTTCTTGCACAGACGGACTGCCAGAGCGGTACCCCAGGCGCCGCTGCCAACTACTGCTGCTTTCATGATTTGCTTCCTTTCCCAAAGAGATTGGTTTTCCGTTCCTCGCCCCGGATCAGGCGGAGGATATTTGCCCGGTGCATGAACACGCACAGCGCGCCCATGAAAATGCCCCCGGCCATGACGTATACATGGTCATGCTGAAAGACGGCAAAGCCGACGGCGAAGGTGATGGAGGCCAGCACGCTGCCCAGAGAGACGTACTTCGTGATGAGATAGGTCACGAAGAAAACAACGCCGATGAGCAGCCCGATGCGCCAGTCGATCGTCCACGCGATGAACCAGCCGCTTAAAATGCCCTTGCCGCCCCGGAAGCCCTGTAAGGCGGGGAAGTCATGTCCCAGCATTACACAGACACCTGCAAGGGTCATGCCTTCCAGACGCAGACCGTAAGGCTCAAACACAAGAGCACCCAGCAGACAGGCGAGGACGGCCTTGCCGACGTCAATGGCAATGACCATCGCGGAGCGTCCCGCGCCGTAGCTGCGGATGAAGTTGGTCAGTCCCGCGTTGCCGCTGCCATGGCTGCGCACGTCGTCGTGAAGCATCGCACTGACGCAGATGGCACCGTTATGGTTGCCGAGAAAATAGGAGACAAGGGCGGTAATGAGAATTCTCTGGAGCATCATTCGTCCTCCTTGTCGCCCCGCTGCCGGATGGTGATACGGATGGGGGTGCCGTTCAGGCCGAAGACCTCGCGGATCTGGTTTTCCAGATAGCGCTGATAGGAGAAGTGGAACAGCCGGGCGTCGTTGCAGAAAATGACGAAATGGGGCGGCTTGGTGCTGGCCTGGGTCATGTAGAAAATCTTCAGGCGGCGACCCTTATCCGTAGGCGGCTGCACCCGGGCGGTGGCGTCGGCGAGGACGCTGTTCAGCGCGCCGGTGGTGATGCGGCTGGTATTCTGGGCGTGAACGTCCTGGATGACCTGAAAGAGCCGGTCCACCCGCTGGCCGGTGAGAGCGGAGAGGAACAGCACCGGGGCGTAGAGCATGTAGCTTAAGCCCTGACGAACCTTTGCCTCCATGTCCCGCATGGTGTTGGTTTCCTTGTCCTCCACCGCGTCCCACTTGTTGACCACGATGACGGCGGCTTTGCCCGCTTCGTGGACAAGTCCGGCGATCTTGGTGTCCTGCTCGGTAACGCCATCGTTGGCGTCAATGAGGATCAGGCACACGTCCGCCCGGTCGATGGCGCTGATGGAGCGCATGTTGGAATATTTTTCGATGGCGTCATCCACCTTGCTTTTCCGGCGCATACCGGCGGTGTCGATGAAGCAGTATTTTCCGGTTTCGTTTTCAAAATAGGAGTCGATGGCGTCCCGGGTGGTGCCTGCCACATCGGAGACGATGACCCGTTCCTCGCCGAGGATACGGTTTAACAGGCTGGACTTGCCTACGTTGGGCTTGCCCACGATGGCGACCTTGATAACGTCGCTGTCCTCCTCCTCACCGGAATCCTCCGGGATGTTTTCCAGGACCCAGTCCAGCAGATCGCCGGTGCCGTGGCCGTGGATGGCGGAGGTCTCAAACAGGTCGCCGATGCCGAGACTGTAAAATTCGTACACATCGGGATTCACGGGGCCGACGGAGTCGCACTTGTTCACGGCGAGCGCAATGGGCTTGCCGGATTTGCGCAGCATGGTGGCCACGTCCTGATCGGCGGCGGTGACGCCGGAATGCACGTCTACCACCATGATGATGGCGTCGGCCAGTTCAATACCGATCTCCGCCTGACGGCGCATGAATTTCAGCATTTCGCTGTCCGTACCCGGCTCGATGCCGCCGGTGTCCACCAGAGAGAAGGTGCGCCCGCACCATTCGCAGCTGCCGTAAATTCTGTCCCGGGTGACGCCGGGGGTGTCTTCTACGATGGAGGTGCGCTGCCCTGTGAGTTTATTGAAAAGCATGGATTTGCCCACATTGGGCCGCCCGACAATGGCGACCAGAGGTTTTGCCATGGTAACACTTCCTTTCCATATGACGGATTATCCAGTTTATTATGACACATCTTTCCTGCAAAAGCAATGCAAAAAAGTGGATTCATACAAATTTAACAGAGCGATTTTGGTGAATATTGCTTTTGGAACACGCAAAATAGCATGGAAAAAGAGGAAGGCGCGACGCACCTTCCTCTGCTTTCCGCTTTTTGGCTTACTCAGCCTCGACAGCCACGACCTGACGGCCATTGTAGGTACCGCAAGCCTTGCAGGCTCTGTGGGGCATGACGGGCTCGCCGCACTTGGGGCAAACCGCTACGCTGGGAGCGGACAGCTTCCAGTTGGAGCCACGGCGCTTATCGCGGCGGGCCTTGGACACTTTACACTTAGGAACAGCCATGGTGACACCTCCTTGGTCAAACTGCTTTTTACAGCATTCATTTTGGACTTACTTCTCAAGAAGCTGCTTCAAAGCAGCAAATCGGGGATCAAGCTCCTTCTGGCAGCTGCAGGGGCCGTCGTTCAGGTTTTTGCCGCAGCGCTGGCAAATGCCTTTGCAGTCCTCCTTGCACAGCAGCTTGGAATCCAGACTCAGGACGAAAACCGTCCGTACAATATCGTCCAGATCGGCGCTGTCTCCCTCCAGAGGGAATACCCACTCGTCTTCGTTCTCTTCGTCGGCCAATTCCGTCACCAGAACCACATCGATGGGGAAGCGGACTTCCCGGTCAAAGTCTCTGGCGCAGCGGTCGCAGGTGCCGTGGATGCAGGTGGAGATCTCACCGGTCATCACGAGAACACCCGCGGTGTTCCGCACCGTGCCCTCTGCCGCGACCGGCTCGGACACAGGGTAGCTGACACCGTAACAAAGATCACTCAGGTCAACGGTTGTGGAAAAGGTGACTGACGCGCCCGGACTGTCAATGATTTTGGAAAGCCCCAGCAGCATACTTTTCCCCCTTCTCACAGTCGTGCCTAGATATTATATAGGCTTTTGCGTCATTTGTCAAATGATTTTTTCACAAAAAAACATATGTTTTCGCGGGGATTTCTCCCGGACGGCCGAGGCGCGGAGGGGCGGTCACTTTTTTCGGGCGACGACCACGAACCGGCCGTTCTCCGTCTGGTAGGCGCAGGTAACCAAAGTAAGAAACAGGTCGCCGCACTGGGCGGTGACGCCGGTGTCGTAGAGCGCATGTTCCCGATAATAGGCCATGGCCTCGTCGAAGCTGCTCTGGTCAGAGGTGTCATAAAACTGGTAGAATTTGAAATTTGTGTCGCTCTTTTTGTAGACCTTGTCGTAAAAGGCGGCCACGACCTCATATTCCTGTTCTTCGTAAAGGGTGTTGAAGGAAATCACCGGATTGCGCTGCCAGAAATCCTTCTGCTGGTATTTCAGCAGCGTGCGGAACATGCTGCCGTCCAGCATGTTGTGGGCATAGATGATGCGGTTGCCGCTTTCTGTATCACAGGCCGCGTCGAGGAAGGGAAGCCCGGCAAAGCTGTAATCAATGTCAAAGTTGGCGTGGAGATACCGCTCCGGTTCGTCGGGGGAATACATGACGGGGTAGTCGATTCTGGTTCCCGGAATGGTAAGCCAGCCCGCAAGATCGGGATTTTTCTGGTACAGCTCCAGAAAGCGGGGAAGGATTTCCCGCGGCTCTGTGGGCGGCGTGGTCGCGGCGGTGATGGGCGGGACAGTGGACTGGGTCTGGACGGGGACGGTTGGCTCTGTCAGGGCGGCGGTGGATGCCTGTGTGGTTTCTTGGGCAGCCTCCGCGGCCATCCGTTTCAGGGCAATCCGGCTGCGGAGAGCGGAGAACACCGTCACGCCGAAAATCAGCGCCGACACCAGCGCGACAACGAGAAGAAGCCGGGAAACGGGAGAATTCTTCCGCCTTTTTCGGCCTCGGGGGAGGTATTTTCCATTGTTTTGGTTGGTCATGGTAAATCATCCTCTGAAAAAGGCGGTGACGGGAGTACCGTCACCGCCGTGGTTGGGGTTAGAGATTCTTTAGAAGAAGCGCTTCCTGGTGAAAACAGCCGCAACGCTCATCAGGCCGGACAGAATGGCCACGGGAGCCATCACGTCGCCGGTCTTGGGGACTTTGTCAAGGCCGGTGTTCTCTTTACCGCCGGTGGTACCGCCGCCGGTAGTGCCGGACATCTTGTGACCGCAGGCGTCACACTTACCGTCGTTGTCGTCATCATAATGGGATGCTGTCCACATGGATTCATTGCACTCCGAACAGATGGCCTCATGGGAGTTGTCGTCAAGGTCTTTCCAGATGACATCTCCAAAATGGCCGGGGGCGCCGCAGGTATCGCATTTGCCGTCACCGTTCGGGTCAGAACAGAAGGATCGATAATTGCAGCCGGGGTCTGTGCAATCGTGAGAGCCGGGCAGGAAATGATGTTCAGCGTTTGTTTTGAATCCGCACTTGTCGCAGATGCCGTCGTTCATACCAACATGCTCACCGTCGTCAATAATGGTATTACAATCTTTGCAGAGAAGATGGTGATAGTTGTCATTATAACTCCAGACTGTATGTTCATGGCTGCAATCAAATTTGTCAAAGCCGCAGAGATCGCATACGTTCCCAACTCTGTGATGGGGTTCTATGTCACTGAGATCGGCAAAACAGTCAGAGCAGTATTTGACATGGCCTTCACTTCCGGCAGGGGAGTAGGCTATGTTTTTATGCGCGCATTCCGGATTCGGCTCCGGTCTGCCGCACACGGTGCAGTGATGCGTGCTGTCATAAGTGTGCGGTTCGTAAGCAGAGATTGTTTTGTTGCAGTCGTCGCAGTATTCGGCATGCGATTGGTCATCGACTATCCAGCTGGTGTGCTCATGCTTGCAGGTTGCGGGAGTATCGGGATTCTCGGGGTTGCCGGGGTTCTCGGGGTCACCGGGGTTCTCAGGGTTTTCGGGGTCACCGGGGTTCTCAGGATTACCGGGATTCTCAGGGGTTCCGGGATTCTCGGGGTTCCCAGGGTTTTCGTCGCCCTTAGAGTCGCCGGGAGTTTCCTGACCCGCCACGGCGGAGGGGGTGCCTTCCGCTTCGGTGGCGGCTACTGCTGTCGGGACAAGGGCAATCACCATGACCAGAACCAGCAGCAGTGCGAACAGTTTCTTCATTGCTTTCAACCTCCATTGGAGTAAATTTTGGGACGAGTGGTGTATATTTTCACTTACCCATGAACATTATAGTCTTTTTAACGACTATAGTCAAGAAAAAATTTATAATCTAGAATAAAAAAACCGCAACTGGAAACCGTAACCAAAAAAAGGAGACGCAATAGTGTGATTGTTTACGACCCCTTCTGGAAAACCCTGAAAAAATCGTCTAAAACCACGTATACGCTCATAAAAGACCATCATATATCCAGCTCCACCATCGACAAGCTGCGCAAAAACAAGCCAATCACCACCACGACCCTGAACGATCTGTGCCGGATCCTCGGCTGCAAGGTGGACGAGATATTGGAATATGTCCCCTCGCCGGACGACCAATGCCTTTGAATCAGGACAGTCAGAAGCCGCTTTTCCATAAGGCGGCAATTTTTTGATATTTCCGGTTGACATAACAACAAAATTCCGCAATCAGAAATTCCAGTGGCCGAAGCATTTTTATTCTTCTCGGGACATACTCTGTTCCAAACCCATGGCAGGAGCCTTTCTCCTGCCGAGAAGGAGGCTGGCTATGGATCAAATTTATGCGGACATTGCTGCCAGAACCGGCGGCAATATTTATGTGGGTGTTGTCGGGCCGGTGCGTACCGGAAAATCGACCCTCATCAAACGGATTATGGAGGAGCTGGTGATTCCCGGCATCTCCGACCCCTATCGCAAGGAGCGCGCCAGAGATGAGCTGCCCCAGAGCGGTTCCGGGAAGACCATCATGACTTCGGAGCCGAAGTTCGTCCCCGAGGAAGCGGTGGAGATTTCCCCCGACGGCGTGACGAAGCTGCGGGTGCGGCTGATCGACTCCGTGGGCTACATGGTGGACGGCGCGGTGGGCGCGGAGGAAGACGGCGTGCCGCGGATGGTGACCACCCCCTGGTACGACCATGAGATTCCCATGACGGAAGCGGCGGAGCTGGGGACGAAAAAGGTCATGGAGGGGCACTGCTCCATCGGCATTGTGGTGACCACCGACGGCACCATTACGGAAATTCCCCGGGAGGATTACGTACAGGCGGAAAAACGGGCCATCACCGACATGCAGAAAACGGGAAAACCCTTCCTCGTGATCGTCAACTCCCGCAACCCGGCGGGGGAGGCGGCGGGGGAAGTGAAGGCGTATCTGCAAAGCGCCTTCGGTCTGGAGCCCATCGTGGCGGACTGTCAGGCGCTGGACGCCGAGGGTATCGGCAAGCTCATGAAGGCGCTGCTGTACACCTTCCCCATGAGCGAGCTGCGGGTGCATCTCCCCCGGTGGATGGACGCGCTGGAGCCGGAGCATCCCGTGAAGGCGGCGCTGTATCAGGCGCTTCTCCAAATGGCCGAGGAAATTCACACGCTGGGTCAGGCGGAAGGGGTGCTAGCCGGACTGCGGGAGCTGCCCCAGGTGCAGGACTACAGCCTGCGCAGTGTGGATTTGGGCAGCGGCAGCGTGATCTGCGCCATCGTGTTCCCGGAGGCGCTGTTCTACGAGATCCTGAGCGCCCGGGCGGGAATGCCCATCCGAAGCGACGCCCAGCTATTGCAGCTGCTCACCGAGCTGTCCCAAATCAAGCAGGAATACGACAAGATCTCCGATGCCCTTTCCGCCGTCCGGGCGACGGGCTACGGCGTGGTGATGCCCGCGGCAGAGGAAATGAAGCTGGAAACGCCGGAGATCATCCGCAAGGGCGGCGCTTACGGCGTGAAGCTGAAAGCGGGCGCGCCCTCCATTCACATGGTACGTGTGGACATTGACACGGAGATCAACCCCATGGTGGGAGACGAAAAGCAGTCTCAGGATCTGGTCAATTCCCTCATGGGCGAAGACCCGGAAAAGCTGTGGCAGAGCAACATTTTCGGAAAATCCGTGTACGACCTGATTCAGGAGGGGCTGACCACGAAGCTGCTGGGAATGCCGGAGGAAGTCAGGGGCAAGTTCCGGGGAACACTGACGAGAATCGTCAACGAGGGCGCGACGGGGCTGATCTGTTTGATTCTGTAGGCGAAAATTCCTTTCTTGACATTCTTTCCTTGCAGAGGTAAACTATAGAAAAGTAACAAGGGAGGAATGCACAGTGTCCATTACCATTGAATACCTTTGGAAAGACCGCAAGCGTCATCTGGGGATGCCCCTGTCCTTTACCCGCTATCAGTTGTCCGAGGATCGGCTGTTCCTGTCCCAGGGATTCCTGAACATCAAGGACGATGAAGTCCTTCTTTACCGGGTGCGGGATATCGATACCAGACGCAACTTGTTCCAGCGCCTGTTCGGCGTGGGAACGGTCACGGTGCTGTCCTCCGACAGAACCACGCCCACGCTGGTGCTGAAAAACGTGAAGGATCCGCTCTTTGTCAAGGAACTGATCCACAAGCAGGTGGAGGAAATGAAGCTGAAGCGCCGGGTCCGCTACGGTGAGATCGCAACCACCGGCGACAATGATGACGACGATGATCTTGATGATCGATAAGGACTGCTGCCCCAAGTAGGCTGCATTGGACAGTTAACAGGCACAGTGGGTTAACCAGCTGTGCCTGTTCTTGTATCATTTAATGCGAGCACCCCTTGCCTCTCCCTATGGGAGAGGATATACTAGGGCGCAAGGCCCTCTCAGTCACCTACGGTGACAGCTCGCCCAAAGGGCAAGCCAAGGGGGTGTAGGCATTTTGGCGCAAGAAATGGAGCGTATCTGTACCGATACGCTCCATTCGCTGTTTTATGACTGCCCATCAAAGCGGCGGGGCGATTTCCTGTTTAAGAATTTCTTTGTACGGGAAAATAAATCATCAGGGTGCTTTACCCTTGAGAAAATTCGTGATACAATATACTTTACGATTCAGATTGTTGAGGGGGAGTCCCTGTGAAGCGGACCGGCAGAAAATTTCATTGGAATTATACGGCGTTGGCCTTTGCCATTCCCTGCATGGGAATGCTGTTTGTCATGCTTATCAGCCAATACGAGCCGTTCGGTAAGTATTCCATGCTGTATTCGGATATGTACCACCAGTATTATCCCTTCTTCGTGGCGTTCCGCCGCGCCCTTCGCAGCGGGAGCGGGCTGCTGTACACATGGAGCATCGGCATGGGGATGGATTATCTGGGGCTGATCTCCTATTATCTGGCGTCGCCGCTGAACCTGCTCAGCGTTCTGGTGCCGGAGGGCTGGCTGCTGGAGTTTTTCTCTCTGCTGGTGCCGGTGAAGCTGGGATTCGCGGGGATGTTTTTCGCCATCTTCCTCAAAAAGCTGTTCGGCAAGAACGATGCGTCCATTGCGGTGTTCGGCGGTTTTTACGGGCTGTGCGCGTGGGCGCTGGGGTATCAGTGGAATGTGATGTGGCTGGACACCTTCGCCCTGCTGCCGCTGGTGGCGCTGGGAACGGTGTGCCTGCTGAAGGAGAAAAAGTTTTTCCTCTATACGATCACGCTGTTCCTGTCCGTCTATTCCAATTATTATATCGGGTTCTTTACCTGCATTTTCGTTTTCCTGCTGTTTTTCGTGTATGAGATCTGCCGCTGGGGCGGGTGGAAGAAGCTGTTTGCGGATCTTGGGAGAATCGCCCTGTTTTCCCTGCTGGCGCTGGGAATGACTGCCATTCTGACCTTCCCGGCGCTGTCGGCCCTGCAGACTACCCAGTCCAGCGTGAACAATTTCCCCACCGGCTTCCGGCTGAACATCGCCAAGGAAAACACAATCAAGGGGCTTCTGGACGCCATGCGGCAGGTGGCGGGGAACATGGGCGGCAGCATCGAGCCGACCTTCAAGGAAGGACTGCCCAATCTTTACTGCGGCATTTTCAGCATCCTGCTGATGTTCCTGTACCTGATGGCGAAGGACATCAAGCGCAGGGACAAGTGCTGCGCCGTGATCCTGCTGCTGTTTTTCAATGTCAGCTTCATCATCCGGCAGCTGGATTTCATCTGGCACGGCTTCCATTTTACCAATATGATCCCCTATCGGTTCAGCTTCCTGTACAGCTTCGTGGTGCTGTACATGGCCTACCGCGCATGGCTGATGCGCAGGAAGTTCCGCCCGGTGCAGATCGTGATCGCAGGGGCGCTGACTGCGGGGGTGCTGGCCTGCTCCAATGAGCTGTTCGAGACCGTGCCGCTGGAGCTGGGCAGCCTGACGCTGCAAATCCCTCTCTACTTTATATATAATCTGATTTTTCTGGTGCTGTATCTCACCGTCATGCTCTACGGTCAGCTGGAAGTGCCGGAGGGAACCACGGAGCGTCAGAAAATGCGCGCCCGCGCCAAGCGGAACCGTCAGCGTGCCCGGATTCGGATATTGGCGCTGTCCGTCATGGGCGTGGAGCTGATCTCCACGCTGGTGTGCTTTGGACTGTATTTCACGGGTACGGGTGTGTCCAATTATCCAAAGGGAACCACCTACACTGCCTCCGTCATCCGCTATATGTACGAGCGGGAGGACGATAACCTCTTTTTCCGGGCGGAGACCACCCATTCCCAGACCCTGAACGACGGTGCCCTCAACGGCTACAACGGCATTTCCGCCTTTACCAGTTCCGCCAATGTCAAAGTCACGGAGTTCATGCGGGCGCTGGGCTACGGCGCGAAGAACACCTATAACCGCTACTGCTTCGAGGAAAGCTCCCCGGTGGCGAACCTGTTTCTGGGCATCAAGTATATGATCGAGCGGGACGGGAAGGACAAGTCCAGCACCTATTTCGACGAGGTGAACCGCTTCGGCGTGGCGTCCCTGCTGGTCAATACCGCGTATCTGCCGCTGGGCTTCCTGACGGAGCCGGCGCTGGCGGAACTGGACTTTTCCGCCAGCAGCGGAACGTTCCAGTTCCAGAACGACCTGTTCACTGCCGCCACAGGCATTGACGAGGAGGTCTGGCACAAGCTTCAGGGCGAGAATCTGACCATCACCGGCAACGGTGCGAACATCACGGAAAGCAATTCCACCGGCTACTGCAAGTATTCCGACTGTGTTTCCGGTGCCAACGTGACCTATACCTACACCGCCGACCGGGACGGCTTTGTGTGCGTCCACCTGAATCTGCCCAAGCGGAACGATTTCTACGTCAGCGTCAATGGCGTGGAGCTTTACAAGGAGACCATCAGCCTGTCCCAGATGATCGCGGTAGGGGATGTGAAGACCGGAGATACGGTGGACATCCGCATCGAGTGCGACAAGGACGAGAGCAGCACCATGACTGTCAGCGCCGCCGTTCTCAACGGGGAGCGGTTCGCGCGGGGCTATGAAATTCTGTCGGCGTCCCAGCTGAATCTGACGAAGTTCCGCTCCACGCTGGTGGAGGGAACCATCGACTGCGACCGGGACGGCCTGCTGTATACCTCCGTTCCGCAAAACGGAAACTGGAGCGTCAAGGTGGACGGCAAGCCTGCCGAGATCAAACTGATAGGGGACTGCATGGTGGCTGTGAATCTGACGAAGGGCGTCCACAACGTTCGCCTGATGTATCACAACGCCGCGTTCAGCCTTGGCTGGAAGATCAGCCTCGCCTGCGCCGCCGTTTTCGGCGGGCTGGCATGGAGCGTCTACAGGCCCGACAAGAAGTACAAAAAATAACAAATACGCTGCCATCTCCCAATCGGGGATGGCAGCGTAAACTTTATCGGATTGCTTCCGTGATGGTGCCTCCGCCGACCACCAGATCGCCCTGATACACCACCACCGCCTGACCGGGGGCGACGGCGCGCTGGGGGATGTCGAATTCCACCCGCGCAAAGCCGTCCGCTTCGGGGTAAATGGTTCCGGGCTGTTCCGTCTGGCTGTGGCGGGTCTTGACCGTCACTTTAACAGGCTCGGTCAGTTCAGGGAAGGGATACCAGACCCAGTTGTTTCCCCGCAGCGCGGAGGAAAACAGCGCCTCATTCGGCCCGACCGTGACGGTGTTCTTCTCCATATCCTTTCCGCAGACGTACACCGGCGCGCCCATGGCCAGACCCAGCCCCTTGCGCTGTCCCAGCGTGTAGCACACCGCACCACGGTGTTTGCCGACCACGCGGCCGCTTTCGTCCAGAAAATCCCCGGCGGGGTAGTGTTTGCCGGTGTAGCGTTCCAGAAAAGCCGGGTAGTCACCATCCGGCACGAAGCAGATGTCCTGAGAGTCGTGCTTCCGGGCGTTGATAAAGCCGTTTTCTTCTGCAATGGCACGTACCTCCTGCTTGGTCAGACCGCCGAGAGGGAACTGAATCCGGGAAAGCTGATCCTGATTTAAGCAGGCGAGAAAGTACGTCTGGTCTTTGGCCTTGTCCGCCGCCTTATATAATAGGTATCGGTCGCCGGACTTCCTTACTTGCGCGTAATGCCCGGATACCACGCAGTCGCACCCCAGCTCCAGAGCGCGGCGGAGGAGCCGGTCGAATTTCAGATACCGGTTGCAGTCGATGCAGGGGTTGGGAGTGCCGCCGCATTCGTAGCAGCTGACAAATTTCCGGATGACCTGCCGCTCGAAATCGTCCTTGAAGTTGAACACGTAGTGGGGAATTCCCAGACGTCTGGCCACGTTGCGGGCGTCCTCCACGTCGTCCAGACTACAGCAGGTGTGTCCTTTTTCCAGACCGATCATATCATTGTCGTACAGCCGCATGGTCGCACCGATGCACTCGTAACCCGCGCGGAGCATCAGTAGCGCCGCCACGGAACTGTCCACGCCCCCCGACATGCCGATCAGCGCCTTCTTGCCGTCCATGAAATCCCTCCCGATGACTTTTTTTTGAGTATATCAGCGGAAAAGGAGAATGTCAACGGAGAAAACCTGACAGGCAGGAAAAAAGAATGACATTTTCTGCGGTAAAAAGCGGCGTTTTTTCAGGATTTATGACAGAAACGGTATACAATACGGGAAGAAAAGAGAAGGGGAAGCTTTTTGGTAAAACAAACTGTAACAAAAATGTAATTTTTTTAAAAAAAGGGGTTGCAATTTGTAAACACCTCTGTTATAATATGGCTACTTACATAAGAGCAAAGGAGTAAGTAGCTATGAAAAAGAGAATTGTGTGTGTATTATTAACTCTGATCATGCTGGTCAGCCTGGTGCCCGCCACCGCTCTGACCGCGTCTGCCGCTTCGCTGAAGACCAGTGAGGCCGCGATCACGATCATGAAGAAACTGGCTATTTTTAGGAAGAACTGCTATCAGGTAACCGGCACCAATGAATTCCGCATTGGTTACGGCACGGTGTGCTCTGAGAAGCATGAAACAAAGTATGAGGGCGGCAAGGTTGTCAGCAGTGATGCGGGCAAGCACTCCGTCACGCAGGCGCAGGCTGATCAGGCTCTGCGCAAGCTGATTCTGGATCTGGACGCGAAGGTCAACGCCTTTGCTTCTTCCAACAGCCTGACCCTGTCCCAGTGCCAGCATGACGCTCTGGTTCTGTTCACCTTCGACGTGGGCGATTCCTGGATGAGCGGCAGCGGCGTCGTCAAGAGCGCCATTGTCAGCAACGCCAGCACCAACGATCTGCTGAAGGCCATGAGCGACTGGGCGGGCAAGCAGGATGATTTCCGCCGCAGAAAGATCGAAGTCAATATGTACAAGAACGGGGTTTATTCCGATGTAACGCCCAGCAGCTTTGGTACCGTTACATACAATCCCGACGGCGGTGTCATAGCTCCGAACTATGCGACCTCCTACACCTTGCTCTTTGACACGTCCAAGACTTCCAAGCATATCCCGGCTCCCACCAGAAACGGCTATAAGTTCATGGGCTGGTACTCCGCACAGTATGACGGCACGCTGGTTCCCTCTCTGACGGGCAGCTATAACGGTAAGACGCTGTGGGCCGGCTGGCAGGCAACCTCTGTGACGGCCAACAATGCCAATGACCTTTCTTACGTGCATGGCATCAATGAGACATTGAAGGTGTCCCAGCTGGTTTCTCTGGATGTCTACTCCGTTCCCACCAAGAAGAACGTGAAGCCTTTCCGCACCATCAAGAAAGACACTGCCACCGTTACCGCAATCAAGGACTTTATCGATGATGATGGCAACAGATGGTGCAAGCTGTCTGCAGCCGGAGATGGATGGGTTCTGCTTAAGTCTTCCGGGCAGAGCGACAGCGGCAATAGCGATTACACCGGCGGCAAGATCAATGTGACCGTTACGGTTACCAACTCCTATGTTAACAGACGCGCCAGTGACAGCGCTTCCAGCGCCAAGAACGGTGTCTACACCGCCGGTACGAAGCTGAAGATCATCGCTACCAACGAAGCCAAGACCTGGGGTCAGGTGGAGGAGAACGGCGTGGCCGTGGGCTGGGTCGCCCTGATGTACACCGACTGGAGCACCGTCTATGACGGTTCTAATCCCAGCGACGCCAACAACACCACGCCCATTGCCACCGCAACCGTTACCTACAACGGCTATCTGAACGCCCGCAGCGATCCCGGTGTGGACAACAAGATCGTCGGCGGCTTTGCAAAGGATACCACGGTCAATGTTTTCGAGATTCGCACGGTCAACGGTCACCGCTGGGGTCGTACCTCCTCCGGCTGGATCTGCCTGACCTACACCAGTGTTAAGATGCTCACCGATAAGAACGTTTCCGACACGGGCGTTCTGGACTACGCCTTCGAGGTCACTCTCGTGAACTCCGGCTCCGATCTCCCCACCTATGTGCAGCCCACTACCAGTTCCAACAACAGCGATACCATCAAGGCAGGTACCACGGGTCTTAAGATCACCAACGCGGCGGTTGCTGACGGCGTGATCTGGGTGAAGGCACACTGGACGGTCAAGGAGACTGACAAGAACGGTAAGACCAACGTGATTGCCAAGTCCGGCTGGGCGACCTACAGCAGCTTTAACCTTGTCCCGACCAAGTTCACGGTTGTCAGCGATACGCTGAACATCCGAGATGCGGCCGGCAGTCAGAATCAGTTCGTATTCAAGCTCACCAAGGGCGTGGAAGTGGAGGTTCATGAAATCAGTCTGGCCAACGAGGAAATCTGGGGCAGGATTGAGGGCTACACCTCCGGCGGCGTTAACTATGACGGCTGGATCAATCTGGCATCCAACTATGTCAAGCGTTCCAGCAAGATCACCATTGACGGCGGCACCAAGGGCGCTATCGGCACCGGCACCGTTGTGAACGCGGATTCCGTCCGTGTCCGTATGACCGGCGCTCTGTACGGTCAGGTTCTGGGCAGCATCAACCGCGGTACCAAGGTGGCCGTTCTGGAAGAGAAGGATGGCTGGTACAAGATCGACTTCGACGTTGACAACAACAAGGAGACCGACAGCTGGATTTACAGCCAGTATCTGGAGGTCAAGATGGGCGTCGTGGAGTCCGGCACCGGCAGCACCGGCAGCACCGGCGGCACCGGTACGACCCAGAAGACGGACGGCACCGGCAAGGGCATCATTGCCAACACCTACGCCGGCGTAAATGTCCGCAGCGGCGCAGGCATCGCCAACGCCATCGTGGGCAAGATTCTCAACGGCACGGAAGTGACCATCCTGGAGGTCAAGCTCGTCGGCGCCGCCAAGTGGGGCCGTGTGAAGCAGGGCTGGATCTGCATGGACTACGTCACCATGATCTCCTACGACGATATCCCTGGCAACAACAGCAATAACGGCAGCAACAGCGGCAACAAGGGCACCGGCGTTGACTCCTTCGACGAAGCTGAGAGAACCACCACCACCGCCGTCTACACCGGCTCTGTCAAGGCCGATACCATCGTTTACAAGACGCCTAACCCGAACCTGCAGGATAATACGGTTCGTTCCATCGGCAAAGACGAGAACATCACCATCCATGAGCTGACGACTGTTACCCTGGAAATTTACGAGGGCAACAAGACTGAGGGTACGGACAAGGATGTTGAGACGGTCGTGAAGCAGACCTCCTACTGGGCGCGCATCAACGACGGCTGGATCAAGGACCCTGAGACGAACATCCAGCTGAATGCTCTGGACGAGAAGGTTCACACCGTGACCGGCGCTTCCGAGCTGAATGTGCGCAAGGCTGCCGGAACCGGCAATGACAGCATTGCCCAGCTGAAGAAGGGCGATCAGGTTCCCGTGACCAAGCTGGAGATCGTCAAGGATTCCGGCACCAGAACCCTCACCGTCTGGGGTCGTGTGGAAACCAGCGACGGCATCGTGGGCTACTGCGACCTGAGCTACATGTCCGAGGGTGCTCTGTACGAGAAGAAGGAAGAGCCTACGACTCCGACAACTCCCTCCGCGCCCACCATCGGCAGCACCGGCAACACCGGCGACGGCGGCTTCGTGAACAACAAGGGCGGCTACAAGTACACCGGCAAGGTCATCAACACCGAGTCTCTGAATGTCCGCGTTACCGCCTCTACCGGCGCCAAGAAGGCTACCACATTGAAGAAGGGCGCCAACCTGGTGATCTACGAGACCAAGATCTCCGAGGAGATGGCCTGGGGTCGCTGCGACGCAGGCTGGGTCTACCTGTACTACGTTGACCTGACTCCCGCCAGCGGCAGCGCCATCGACGCCCGCGTGGTGTACAATGACAACACCATCATCTACACGGATAACGCCGCGTCCTCCGTTGCAGGCACCTATTCCAGAATGTCCGTCATCGACATTTACGAATACGTTGGCGACATGGCCCGCACCGATCTGGGTTGGGTCAGCACCGGCAATCTGCTGTAAGACAGTATCCAGAATCTCCCCGCGGGAAACCGCGGGGAGATTTTTCTTGCCAGTGGGGCGGGAGTGTGGTATGATACTCCCAACAGAAATCGGGAGGAATCCAACATGAGCTATGCTGACGAGCTGTATAAGAAAACGTGCCGGGACATTCTGGAAAACGGCTTCTCCGACGAAAATCTGGAAGTCCGTCCCCACTGGGCGGACGGGACACCGGCGCACACCATCAAGAAATTCGGCGTGGTGAACCGCTACAACTTGGCCGAGGAATTCCCCATTATGACCTTGAGGCGCACCTACTGGAAAAGCGCCGTGGACGAGCTTCTCTGGATATGGCAGAAAAAGTCCAACCGCGTCGCGGATCTGGGCAGCCACGTCTGGGACGAATGGGTGGGGGAGGACGGCACCATCGGCAAGGCCTACGGCTACCAGCTGGGCATCAAGCACCAGTACAAGGAGGGCATGTTCGATCAGGTTGACCGGGTGATCTACGACCTGAAGCACAACCCCGCCTCCCGCCGTATTCTGACGAACATCTACAATTTTGAAGACCTGCACGAGATGAACCTCTATCCCTGTGCCTACTCCATGACATTCAATGTTACCGGCGACACCCTGAACGCCATTCTCAACCAGCGCTCTCAGGATATGCTTACGGCCAACAACTGGAATGTGGTGCAGTACGCCGTGTTGACCCACATGATGGCGCAGGTGGCGGGGTTAAAGGTGGGCGAGCTGGTTCACGTCATTGCCGACTGCCACATTTACGACCGGCACATTCCCGCCGTCAAGGCCATGCTGGAACTGGACGGATACCCCACGCCCACCTTCCGGATGGATGAGAGCATCACCGATTTCTACGCCTTTACCAAGGACAGCTTCTCCATGGAAAACTATCAGTTCCACCCCTTTAACTTTGAGATCCCCATGGCGATCTGAGGTGGGACGATGGAACTGATCGTTGCGGTTTACGACGACTGGGGAATCGGCCGGGACGGGACGCAGCCCGTCGCCCTGTCCGCCGACCGGAAATTTTTCCGGACGACCACCCGTGGGGCAATGGTGATCGCGGGGAGGCGCACCATCGAGGATTTCCCGGGAAAACAGCCCCTTCCGGGGCGGGTCAATGTGGCGCTGAGCAGAAGTGGAGCGGAGATTCCCGGCTTTACGGTCTGTGACAGCGCCGAAAAGGCGGCGGCGCTTTCCCGCACCGCTGAGCGCTGCTTCGTCATCGGCGGCGGGAGCGTTTACCGGCAGATGCTGCCCTTCTGCGACACCGCTTACGTCACAAAGGTGCATGTGACGCCGGAATCCGACACCTTTTTCCCAAATCTGGACGAGGATAAGGACTGGTATCTGGCGGAAACGCTGCAATCCGGTGAGGAAAACGGCATTGCCTACGAAATGTGCTTGTATAAAAGAAAGTAAAAAGCGCTGCCACTTAAGACAAACCAAAGTGGCAGCGTGTTTCTTTACTTGGACGGCTTGCGTTTTCCGTTTGACAGTCCCGGCTTTTTTCGCACGGGACGGGGCGGCGCGGAACGGATGAGACATTTTGCTCCGGAGCCGATCAAATCTTCCCGGTGCGCTTTGATCAGCGCTTCCCGCACGAGGGCGTAGTTTTTCGGGTCGCGGTACTGGATCAGCGCCCGCTGCATGGCTTTTTCGTGAGGGTCGGTGGGGACGTAGACCCGCTCCATGGTGCGGGGGTCAAGGCCGGTGCAGTACATAACGGTGGACAGCGTGGAGGGGGTGGGGTAAAAGTCCTGCACCTGCTCCGGATTGTAGCCCATGTCCCGGATGTACTCGGCCAGCTCTACGGCCTCCTTGAGTGTCGAGCCGGGATGGCTGGACATGAGATAGGGGACAAGATACTGATTCATGCCGTACTGCCGGTTCAGGGCAAAATATTTTTCCACAAACTGGTTGTACACCGCGTTCCGAGGCTTGCCCATCCGGGCGAGAACCGCGTCGGACACATGCTCCGGGGCGACTTTCAGCTGACCGGAAATGTGGTACTGCACCAGTTCCCGGAAAAAGGTGTCTTTTTTGTCCGCCAGCAGATAGTCGAAGCGGATGCCGCTGCGGACGAATACCTTTTTGACGCCGGGGAGTTTCCGCAGCTTGCGAAGCAATGCGACATAGTCCGAATGGTCGGCGTTCATGTTTTTGCAGGGGGTGGGGTACAGGCACTGCCGCCCGCCGCAGGCACCCTTGGATAGCTGCTTTTCGCAGGCCGGATGGCGGAAATTGGCGGTGGGGCCGCCGACGTCGTGGATGTAGCCCTTGAAATCCTTGTCCTTCACCATGATTTCCGCTTCCCGGAGGATGGATTCGTGGCTGCGGGTCTGGACGATCCGCCCCTGATGGAAGGTCAGGGCGCAGAAGGAGCAGGCGCCGAAGCAGCCCCGGTTGGATACCAGACTGAACTTGACTTCCTCAATGGCGGGGACGCCCCCCGCCTTTTCGTAGCTGGGGTGGTAGGCGCGCATATAGGGAAGGTCATACACCGCGTCCATTTCCGCTGTGGTCAGGGGCTTCTGGGGCGGGTTCTGCACCACGAAGAAATTGTCGTAGGGCTCCGCCAGCCGCTTGGCGGTGAAGGGGTCGCAGTTGGCGTACTGGATTTTGAAGCTCTCGGCGTATCTGCGCCGGTCGGCCTTGATCTCGGCAAAGGAGGGCAGGGTGATAGTGGGCAGACTGTCGTCCGGCGCTTTGGTTTTGAACACCGTGCCGTCGATGTAGGTGATGTCCTTCACGCCCAGCCCGGAATTCAGGGCGTCGGCCACCTCCACGATGGTCTTTTCCCCCATGCCGTACATGAGCAGGTCGGCCTGACTGTCAAGTAAAATGGAGCGCTTCATGGTGTCCGACCAGTAATCGTAATGCCCCAGCCGGCGCAGACTCGCCTCAATGCCGCCGATGAGGATGGGAACGTCCTTGTAGGTCTGGCGGATAAGGTTGCAGTAGACCGTAGTGGCGTAGTCCGGGCGCTTGCCCATGACGCCGCCGGGGGTGAAGGCGTCGGTTTTCCGGTGGTGCTTGGTGACGGAATAGTGGTTGACCATGGAGTCCATATTGCCGCCGGAGACCAGAAAGCCCAGCCGGGGGCGGCCGAAAACGTCGATGGATTTGGGATTTTTCCAATCCGGCTGAGAGATGATGCCCACATTGTAGCCGTGGCTTTCCAGAACCCGGCTGATGATGGCGTGGCCGAAGGACGGGTGATCGACGTAGGCGTCGCCGATGATGTACACAAAATCGCAGGCGTCCCACCCGCGGTCAAGCATTTCCCGTCTGGTAATGGGCAGAAATTCCATATACTGCCTCCTGAAAGTACGTTTCTTACAGTATAGCAGACTTTTGGGAGAAAGGGAAGTGGAAAAACCGTCCCGGAATAACGCAGCCGCGGGGCGGCCTGCCGGAATTGCAGACTGCCCCGCTTTTATGCTGGGTTATTGCTCAGGAACGGGCAGCTTTGTGCCGTCGGGGAGGAGAACATAGTCTACCTGCGTAAGATCGATGGCGCTGTCATTTTCCTGGTCCCACAGTTCAATTCTTGTGCCGTCTTTCATGACGACACAAATGAAGTGACCATTCCACCTATAAAAATCCGTATAGGACTCGGCGCGCTGTTCCTCGGTCTCGGCGGCGGTATCCCGCACGATCTTGCTGCTGAATTTCCGAAGTTTGAAGGAGGAAACCGGGAATTCCATGACAACATCCGTTCCATCCGGCAGCCAGCCCGTGCCGGCTTTCATGAGGATGGGACTGGTGAGCAGCTCAAGCTCCCGATCATCGCAGTTATCCGCCCCGAAGGAAATGGGGAATTGCCATTCTCCCTCGGCCAGGGTTTCATCTGTGCTGCTGTAAACCAGGTCAACCAGATAAAGAGTCCATGTGCTTCCGGCGGCAAAGGGGGCATCCGTATTCTTTGCGGTGACGGATTGCGTCAGAAGAACGTCTATGGTGTTGGCCTTTCCGTCACCATCGTCGAGAGTATTAACCGGGCCGAAGGCTGCCCCAGAGCCGTCGGCAGGAACAAGCATACCCCGCCAATTCGCAAAATGCAAAGGCTTCTCTGTGGAAAGAACGATATCCTCCGGGGCGGTGATGCCAATAAGAATTTGAGCCACATAGCCGTCGGTCTCCACGGATTTCACTTCCAGCATATAGCCGTTCTGAGTCGCTTCCTGAGGCGGCGCAGGCTGCGCGTCCACGTCGGCCTGGGTGGGGATGTTCGGCTGGATGGCAAAGTCCAGAGCGTCGGCAACCATGTTCAGCTGCCCCTCCGTCATGTGCAGATATTCAGCGGATACCACCCCGGAATCCTCGCTGAGAATTTCGGGGTTTGCGTCCAGCCATACGGTCATCAGGGCGTCTCCCCGATTGCAGAGAATGTAGCCCCGCTCCTGGCTGGGAGAGGTCAAAATCAGTACGGTATTTCCGGCGGAGGTGGTGTAGTTCCGCTCCACCCAGTCGCCCCGGTCTTCCAGCGTGACATAATCCCGACTGAAGGTGTCCTGCCTGTTCCAGTAGAGCGCACCGCTGGTTCGGGTCACTTCATAGCCTTGATTTTCCGGGAAGGCAAAGTTCATCCACAGATAGAAGTTCCCGGTATCGTAGCAGCTGCCCTCATCGATGTCAATGCTGACATCCTGACTGTCCCGCACGAACCGCTCCACACCCAGAGCGTCGCACATGTTCCGGGTGGTGCGGAATGCCAGAAGCTGCCCCTCCGGCTTTAAGCCGTATTGTTCCGCCAGTTCCTTTGCCTTGGCATCCATGACATCTCTGTAGTTGTCCCAGTAGCCCTCCGGCAGGGTACCGGCTTTGCCCATTTCCTCGCCGTCGGTCGTGTATTTGGTTTGGAAGGCGTAGAAATCCGCGCACGCCTTGTAGGCGTCGGAGCCTTCCAGACCGGCCATGCTCAGGGTGGTGGTGTTAACGGTGTGGGGGTCTTCCACGTACACCCCGTCTACCAGAGAATAGTCCCGCTGTTCCGTTCCCGTTCCGATTTTTACGTTTTCCAGTTTCAGCACGTAGACAACGGCGCACCCCACCAGCAGAAGCAGCAGCGCGATCAGCGCCGCAATTAGCAGGGGACGGCGGATGGGACGGCGCGTCTTCCCGCTCCCTTGATTCTGGGCGGAGAACTGTCCGGTTTCTGCGCCTTCAATGAGATCGTCGCCGATATACTGTAGACCCCGAAAAATATCCTTTCCGTTCATACGCGAATGCCCTCCTTTGCAAGATATGCCGAAAGCTTTTGCTTCGTCCGGTTCAGCCGCATTTGTACGGCGCTTTCGCTGATGCCGTACCGGGCGGCAATCTCCGCAATGGTATCCACGTACCAGTACCGGCGGAGAAAGACCATCTGATTGTCCGGAGTCAGGGTCCGCAGAAATGCATCCAGAATCCGCCCCAGCTCCCGGGCGTCCGCGGCGCTGTCCCGGTAGGTATCCGGAATGCAGTTTTCCATTTCCTGGGTCAGGGTCACGACCTCCGCCTTCCGCTTCTGGGCGTTCTTCCAGACAACCTTTTTCAGGGCGAAATTCCGGCAGATCTTGGCGATGTACGCGAAGAAATGCTCCGGGCGTTTGGGCGGGATCGTGTTCCACGCTTTTAAGTAGGTATCGCTGACGCTTTCTTCCGCGTCCTGACCGTTTTCCACGATCCGGTCTGCCAGATGATACAGCCGCCGCCCGTAGGCGGCATCGGTATGCCGGATGGCGTCCTCATTTCTGGCGAAGAACATATCTATGATTTTGCCGTCATCCATGTTTGGTCACCTCACTCGTTTTTTTGTTCCTCACCCTTATAGATCGATTTTGCACGCAAAACCTCACGCTTTTCTCAAAAAAATTTTGAAAAAAGCGTGGCCGAAGCCACGCCGTTCAGGATTTCTTCTCAACCTTCCGCTTGACACCGTCGGGGCCGATGATGTAGGTGTTTTCCAGCTGACCTACCAGATTGGCTTTAACGGAATCGATGTAGATTCGCCGCAGCTTGTCCCGCTCTGCCAGCTCCTCGGGGGTCAAGCCCTCTGCTTTTGCTTTCTTTGCCAGAACGTTGATTCTGGCGATCACTTCGTCCATTTTCATGTTTTTTGTAAAACCTCACACATACCGGTGGATGACCACCGAAATTCTGTCCTTTTTTGTCCGGCCGTTGATGGCCGCAAGCTTGATTTTTCCCAGCCCCCGGACGGAGATTTTCGCGCCCTCCGGGACGGACTTGTCCGGTTTTTCACAGGGAAGACCGTCAATGGCGGCTTTTCCGGCGGTTACGTATTGGGCGGCGAGACTCCGCCCGATGCGAAAGCCGGAGGATACGACGCTGTCCAGCCGTAACGACGCCAGCGTGTCCCGGATCTCCTTGATTTCCGGCTCCGGGATGTGGACGCCCGAAAGGGGAATCTGGCTCAAATGCAGCTTCGTCCGTCCGGCGGAGGTGAAGTTCTGCAATAAATAGGGGGCAATCTCCGCCGTGACGAAAAAGTCGCAGCTGCCCTTGTCCACGCAGATGTCGCCCACCGTCTCCCGGCCGACGCCCGCGCCCATCAGCGCCCCCAGAAAGTCCCGGTGGCTGGGGCTGTCCCCCTGAAAGAACGCGGCGCGCAGACATACACAGGGGCTGTCTTCGCCGTAGAGACTGGCTTCGTCCAGATAGCCCGGCAGAAAAATCAGCATTTTCCGTTCCGCGTCCTCGTAGCCGCCGAAGGCGTACAACCCCTCCGGTTCGCCGAACAGGAATTTTGCCATTTCCAGCTCCCGGGGGGAGAGAAAGCAGGTGGCGGCGGGGATATTCTTCCGCATTCCCGCGTTTATTTTGTCCCAGAGCTTCGCCAGAAGCAGCCGATCCTCGGCGGACTGGGCGATTTTTTCAATGTTGCTTCGTTCCATGCGATCACCAAGGGTACTATACCACAACTTTTGCTTTGCGGAAAGAAGTTTTTCTTGTATGATGGCGGCGGGTAGAGTATAATAGGGAAAAAGGAACGCTTTTCGGCGGAAAGGAATCGGACATGGTGACAGGAATCATCGGCGCGGGGGCGTCGGGAATGGCGGCGGCGCTGGCTGCGGCGGAAAACGAAAGCGGGCAGGTCGTCCTCATGGAGCGGCAGGCGAGAGTGGGGCGCAAGCTTCAGGCCACCGGCAACGGGCGCTGCAATTTATCCAATCTCCACGGGACATCCGGCGGCTACTACGGGGAAAATCCGGGGTTTGCCGACTATGCGCTAAGACAGTTTCCACCAACGGCGGCGCTGGAATGGTTCCGGGGGCTGGGGCTTCTTACCGTGGCGGAGGAGTCCGGGCGGGTGTATCCTTATTCCGACCAGGCAAATTCCGTGGTGGATGTGCTGCGGTTTGCCCTGGAAAGGCCGAATATCACGGTAAAGCTGGGATTTGAAGCGGAAAAAGTGAAGAAAACGGCTTCCGGCTTCCGCATTATTTCCGGGGACGAGACGGTGGAGTGCGACAGGCTCATCGTTGCCTGCGGCGGCCTTGCGGGGACAAAGCTGGGGGGCAGCATGTCCGGCTATCAAATTCTGCGGAGCTTCGGCCACAGCTGCACCCGGCTGCGTCCGGCGCTGGTGCAGCTGAAAAGCAGCTGGAACGCGGTTACGAGCCTGAAAGGCGTCCGTGCCAACTGCCATGCGGTCATTCTACACGACGGAAAGCGGTTTTCCGAAAGCACGGGGGAGCTGCAATTTACCCAGTACGGTCTCAGCGGGCCGGTGATTTTTGAGGTGTCCCGGGATGCGTGTCAGGGCGGCGGCGAATGGCTTTGCCGGTTGGATTTTTTGCCGGATATGGCGGAGAACGCCCTGATATCTGAGCTAAAACGTCGCAGAACAACAAACCTTCCCGTCTCGGAGCTGTTCACGGGAATCCTCCACAACCGCCTTGGCCGGGTGTTGACCCAGACGGCGGGGATTTCCGGGGGCGGGGCGGTCTCCGACCTTTCCGACGAGGAGCTGCGTCAGGCCGCCCATGCGGCGAAGGCGCTGAGCGTACATCTGACCGAACCTATGGGCATGGACAGCGCACAGGTGACGGCGGGGGGCATTCTCACGTCGGAATTTGATGAAACGACCATGGAAAGCCGCCTCGTTCCGGGGCTTTACGCCTGCGGAGAGGTCTTAGACATTGACGGCGACTGCGGCGGCTATAATTTACAGTGGGCGTGGAGCTCCGGCCGTCTGGCCGGACAGAGCGCCGGGAGGAACGACACATGATCCGTTTGAGCGATATTTCCCTGCCGCCGGAACACAGCGCCCACCAGCTTCCCTTTGAGGCGGCGCGGATGCTGCGCATCCCCAACTCCAAAATCCGCGGCGTGCGGATCGTCCGGCGGAGTGTGGACGCCCGGAAAAAGCCCAACGTGCGTATTATTTACACCATCGACGTGACGGTGGATGGCAGCGAAAAGAAAATTCTGAAACAAAGCGGCTGCAAGCGGGCATCCATCGCCCCGGCGACGCGGTACAAGCCGCCCAAATCCGCCAAAGCGCCGGAGAAACGCCCGGTGGTGGTGGGTTTCGGCCCCGGTGGAATGTTTGCCGCGCTGATTCTGGCGCGGGCGGGACTGCGGCCGCTGCTGCTGGAACGCGGCAAGCCGGTGGACGA
>ERZ860322.77-NODE-77-length-70526-cov-7.575769_pt1 | contig 70526 bp, 59 predicted proteins | sample MGYA00509979_ERZ860322 | MGnify/ENA primary metagenome ERZ860322 (study PRJEB30046, sample SAMN00715217) | human gut metagenome | study: EMG produced TPA metagenomics assembly of the A metagenome-wide association study of gut microbiota in type 2...
CCATTATACCAAAAGGGATGAGGGGTTCTCAACTTTCATTTAAGTTTACAATGTGAGAAATACCGTATGGAGGAATCAGGATGAACAAGCCCGTATTAAAACTAAAATATTCTCTCGCCGGTGCGGTTTATGAGACGGTCGGTTTTTCGGGTCCGCACTTCTCGGTCATTTGCGTCAACGACGAGAGCGGCGTCAAGCTGACTCTTATTCCCTCGCGCCCGATAACGCTTATATCCGCCGCGCTCGAGTTCTGGCACGAGTATGAGGAAAACGAAAAATTCTTTGTCAACGGCTATCAGTCGTGGACGACTTCCGCCGAGATGTCCTCGGAAGATATCTATCCCGGCGTTACCTCGCTTGCGGGTATAACTAAAACCGTAAAGGATATGGCGATAACCTCCGGCGACTACGCCTTCACCCGCTACAAATCCCGACCCGGCTTCTTCCACAGCTTTACATATACCTATTTCCGCCGCGGGGATGAGTTTGAACTGTTCGGTTCGCTCAGCGAAAGAAACGGATATACTGTTTTTTATTCCGATATGGATAAGCATTTCTTCTCCATGGAAAAGGATGTCGAGGGGCTGACCGTGAGCGAGCCTTACGAGATGTTTGACGTTGTCCGCTTTGTCGGCAGCTATGACGAGGTGTTCGACAAATATTTCGCCGCCATGGGTTTGCCCGAAAAGAAGCGCATCGACAGGCTTACCGGCTATACCTCTTGGTACAACTACTTCCAGAAGATAGACGAAAAAATAATCCTGCGCGACCTCAAGGGACTTTCGCGGGCGCATGACAGCGTCAATATCTTCCAGATAGACGACGGCTATGAGACCTTTGTCGGAGATTGGCTCGACTACAACGGCAAGGATTTCCCCAACGGCATGAAGACCGTCGCCGACGCTGTTCACAGAGAGGGCTACCTTGCGGGTATTTGGCTTGCGCCCTTCAATGTTCAGCGCGGAAAATCGCGCATATTGAAGGAGCATCCCGACTGGATTATCCGCACTCCCGAAGGCAAGCCTCAGATAGGCTGCATCGGCTGGGGCGGCGCATATACGCTCGATATCTATAACCCCGAGGTGCGCGAGCATCTTAAAAATGTCTTTGACACCGTGCTCAACGATTGGGGCTACGATATGGTGAAGCTCGACTTCCTTTACAGCCAGTGCAGAACTCCGCGCAACAACAAGACCCGCGGCACTATAATGTGCGAGGCTATGGACTTTTTGCGCGAGTGCGTCGGGGATAAAATCATCCTCGGCTGCGGAGTGCCGCTCGGCCCCGCATTCGGTGTTGTCGATGCATGCAGAATAAGCTGCGATGTCGATCTCGCTTACGGCGGCAAGTTCTATAACTCCATGTCGATAAACAACGAGCTGCCCAGCGCGCAGAACGCTATAAACAACAGTATGTTCCGTCGCCATTTAAACGGCAGGGCGTTCCTCAACGACCCCGATGTTTTCTTCCTGCGCGACCATAACCTTAAATTTACCTGGGAGCAGAAGCTCCTGCTCGCAAAGATAAATAACCTCTTCGGGCGCGTGCTTTTCGTCTCCGACAACGCCGAGGAATACAGCGATGCGGAGCTGAAGGTGCTCAAGGAGACCTTTAACGACACAGACGCGAAAATCCTCGACGTCAAATGCGTCGGCAGCCGCAAGGAGGGGAATTACGAGATAAAATATATCGAAAACGGCGAGGAGAAAATGCTGTATTTCAATATTTTCAGCGGCTCGGGCAATATCTCGAGGTGAGATAACAGAATAGCTTTTAAAGCACTCCGCATTTTTGCGGGGTGCTTTTTTATGTCCTTTTTCCTGTTCTACCCGGGGACAAGATTTCATATTATTTAGGGAAACGGAGGCGAGGCTATGCAGGCGGCGGATTCTTTTGACAGTGCGGCGAATTATCTCGACAGTCGGCTTCGGGCCGCTCTCGTCGGGGTGGATTCCCGCGTCAAGGAGAGCGCTTACGAGATACGCCTGCGCTCGGCAAGACCCGTTGTGATAGTCACGCGCGGCGGCTCTCTGTTCGTTTACGGGAGCGGCAGAACGGGGGAGGTGTATTCGCCGGGCGCGCTTACGGCGAGCCCCGCGGAGCTTCAAGCGAGCTTCTCGCGTATGTGCGGCTATTCCGTCCACTCGAACTCCGCCGCCGCGGCGAGCGGCTTTATAAGCCTTGCGCACGGCCACAGGGCGGGAGTTTGCGGCACGGCGGTCATGGCCGAAAACGGTACGGTGAGGGCGTTTCGCGATATCTCGTCCGTCAACCTGCGCATAGCCCATGAAGTGAGGGGCGCTGCGGATGAAATATATACGCGGCTCTTTAATAACGGCGCGGTATCGGCGATTATCGCGGGACCGCCGCTCTCGGGCAAGACGACGCTCCTGCGCGACCTTGCGCGCAGGCTTTCGGGACCCTCCGGCGGCAATTTTTTTCGCGTGGCGGTCGTTGACGAGCGCGGAGAGATAGCCGCTTCAAGCGGAGGCTGTCCGCAGTGCGACGTCGGATTTTCCGATGTGTTGACGGGCTACCCCAAGGATGCCGGCATATTGACCGCCCTGAGAACGCTCTCACCGCAGATGATTATTTGCGACGAGATAGGCAGTCTGTCCGAAGCGAAGCGTATTTCGGAGGGAATGAGCTCCGGAGTGAACTTTCTTGTCAGCGTCCATGTCGGCAAAAACGAGGACTTGCGCCGCCGTCCCGCCGTGTCGGAGCTTATCTCGTCCGGCGTGTTTTCAAAGCTCGTCATGCTCGGCGAAGCCCCCGGCGAGATTGAGGAAATATATGACCTGAAGGAGCGTTCTTATGCGAATGACGGGAGCCTTGTTGACGGCTGTCGCGCTGTGTCTTGCGGGCGGATATGCGGCGCGTATGCTGACGCTTCGCGTGAGCCTGCTTGAAAAAATATGTGTAATGCTGCGCATTGTGAGAACGCAGCTCGAATGCTGCTGCTGTCCTGTCGGGGATGTCCTCGAGATACTCTCGACGACTCCGGAGCTCAAAGAGCTTGTGTTTATCCCCGAGTGCGAACGGCTCTGCCTGAGCGAACCGTTTCCGCAGGCGTGGAGCGATTCGCTTTCCGCGCGGGAAAATACCGTCGGCTTGGGCCCGTCCGATGTCTCGCGTTTGGTCTCCTTCGGACGTTCGCTCGGCACTACCGCGCTCGAGGGTCAGCTTGCAAACTGCGATATGTTTATATCCGACTTCGAACTGCGTCTGTCAGGGGCGCGGGAGAAGAAAAAGAAATACGCAAAGGTTCTGCCGCCTCTCGGAGCGCTCGCGGGCGCGGTCATCGTGATAGCGGCTGTATAAAAGCTGTATAAAAAAGAAAGGAACGGCGTTCGCCGTGCATCGTCTATGGAAGCGGGAATAGTTATAAAAATAGCAATGGTCGGTATAATCGTGGCGGTGCTGAGTCAGGTGCTCTCGCGTGCGGGGCGCGACGACTACGCGCTGATAACCGTGCTTGCGGGTATCGCCGCCGTGCTGATAATGCTCCTGCCGTATCTTTCGCAGCTGCTCGATGCCGTGAGCGGACTGCTCGGAGGCTGATATGACGGAGATACTGAAAACCGCCGCGCTCGCGGTTACGGTGTGCGTTATATGCGCCGTGATAAAGCAGCACCGCCCCGAATATGCGCCGATAGTCCAGATAGCGGCAGTCGCGGTGATAGCGGCTTATGCGGTGCACGTTTTGCAAAATATAATCTCGCAGCTCGATTTTTTTGCCGATATGAGCTCTGCGGGCAATGAATGCGTGTCCGTGCTGATAAAGGCGCTCGGCGTTGCGGTTGCGGCTCAGATTACGGGCGATATCTGCCGCGATAACGGAAACTCCGCCGTGGCGGGCGCGTCCGAGCTTGCGGCAAAGGCGGCGATAATCGCGCTCGCCCTGCCGCTTATAAGGTCGGCGGTCGGACTTGCAAAAGAACTTATAAATATCTGAGGGAAGTTTATGAGAAGCTTAAAAGTATTTGCGGCTCTGCTCATTCTGCTCTTTTTGAATGCCGCCGTGTGCTTCGCCGTAGGGGAGGAGACGACGGATGATTACTCGTCCTTTTATGAGTCGAGCGGCGCAGACAGGCTCGGCGACACCTTGCCGGATGATATAAAGGACAGCCTTGATTCTGCGGGGATTGACATTGCCGATTGGCAATCTCTGCTCTCGCCCTCGCCGAAAAAGCTCGTTTCGATGCTCGGCGATATGGCGCGCGGAAGCTTTTCGAAGCCGATAAAGGACATGGCTTTGATAGCGGGTATTGTCATTCTTGTCGGACTCATAAAGGGCACTGCCGCCGCCGAAAACTTCTCCGAGCCTCTCAATACGGTCATAGGCTGCGCGGTTGCGATAACCGTGTTCGCCTCGTCTGCGGGGGTTATCTCTCAGGGGGTGAGCGCAGTCAAAGCTACCTCCGACTTTATGCTCGCACTCATTCCCGTATTGGCGGGCATAATAACGGCCGCCGGGAATCCCACTCTCGCCCTGACCTACGGCTCCTTCGCCATGGCGGCGGCTCAGACGGCGGCGCAGACCGCGGGAAATGTGATAATGCCTCTGTGCGGCGCGTTTTCGGCTTTCGGCGTGTCCGCGTCGCTCAGCCCCGAGTTAAAGCTCGCGAAGCTCACCGAGATGATAAAAAAGCTTGCGATAGGCGTTCTGTCTTTTGCCGCGGCGGCGTTTTCGGCGGTTCTGGGACTCAAGAGTCTGCTCGCCGGGAGCGCGGACACGCTGACCTCCAAGGGCATAAAGCTCGCGCTCAGCTCCGCCGTGCCTATAGTCGGCGGCGCTCTGAGCGATGCGTATTCCTCGATAATCGGCAGCGTGGCGCTGCTCAAAAGCACTGTCGGAATGTTCGGCGTTATCGCCGTTGTGCTTATGGATCTTCCCGTTATTCTGCAGCTTACCGCGAGAATCCTGCTTTTGAAGCTTTTAGGCGTGCTGTCCTCGTCTATGGGCGACGACGCTTCCGGCGAGGTGCTCGAAACGCTCTCGTCCGCTTTGACGGTAATAAACGCGGCGATAATTTTTACGGCGGCTCTCTTTATTATATCGACGGGTATAGTTATCTCGGTGAAGGCGGGTGCATAGCATGGAGGAACTGAAAAAATGGGCGCTCGGCGTGTGCGCCGCGGCGATATTCTCGTCGGTCGTATATGCGCTCGTGCCAAAGGGGAATATGCAGAAAATAATGCGGTGCGTCGCAGCTGCTGCGGTCATATGCGCCCTCGTTTTTCCGCTTGCAAACGCTCTGATAAAAACGGATTTTTCTCTTGATTCGTCCGACACCGAGGCGCTGATACCGAGCGGGCTCAACGACGAGGTGAACTACCGTATTACCGCCGCCTATGCGCAGCAGATGCAGGACTGTGTGCTCGAAATACTCTCGTCCTGCGGCTACCCCGACTGTGAAATCGATCTTTTGACGGATATAGACGAGAGCGGCGGCATATTTATAAAAAAGGCGAATATCATATTGCCGAGCGGAGCTGTTATAAACGATGCGGCGATCGAGAGGCTGCAAAAGCTGCTGGGCGACGCGGTGATAGACATAAGAAACGGGAGTGAAAGCTATGGATATCAAACAGACTTTTGAAAAACTGAAGTCCGCGTTCACTTCCGACAAGAAGCTTGCGGTGCTCTGCGCGGTCGGAGTGCTCGGAGTGCTGCTGCTCATTATCTCCGAATTTCGGCCGTCCGACGGAAAGAAAGCGGAGAAAAAAGAGAGCGTCACTGCGGTGCAGAATCAGGAGACCTACGCCGAGGATATCGAAAAGCGGCTGACGGAGATAGTCTCATCGATAGACGGAGCGGGCAAGACCCGCGTTATGGTGACCTTAGACAGCGGCGCCGAGCAGGTCTACGCAAAGAATGAGAAGATAAAAAGCGACACCTCGGGCGGCACCGCGATAGAAAAAGAAAACTTTTCAAACGAAAAGGAGTATGTCCTCATAGAGACGGACGGGAACGAGGGCGGGATGATTATAAAGCTTATCCAGCCCAAAATACGCGGTGTTGCGGTCGTCTGCGAGGGCGGCGGCTCGGATGCCGTGCGGCAGGAGATAACTCAGGCGATAACCGCCGTGCTCGATATCAGCGCGTCGCGCGTATATATCACAAAAATGTCGGCGTAACCTCGCCGTTCAAATAAAAGAAACCCGAAAGGACTGATATCTATGGTCGTCAGGAAAAGGCAGATAATCGCCGCGGCGCTCGTTCTTGCTCTCGGCTCGGCAGTGTTTATAAACTGGTACTATAACCGCCCGTCGGTGAAGAACGCGAACACACGCCCGTCGGTAGAGGAGGTTGAAAACACGGGCGGAAACTTGGGCGACGCAAAGCTCGTCAACTCGTCGGGAGTCTCGGAGAGCGCGGCGTCCGGCAAAAGCGGCGACTATTTTGCCTCTGCGAAGCTCAGGAGAAGCTCCGCCCATGACGAGGCCGCCGAAATTCTCAATAAAGTCATAAAGGACAGCTCGTCCGACTCGGCAGCAGTCAAGGAGGCGGCGGATGCGCTCAAGGCTCTTTCGAACGCCGTGAAGCTCGAGGGCGATATCGAGTCGCTGATAAAGGCGAAAACCGGAAGCGAATGCGTTGTGATAATCAACAACGGTACCGTTGAAGTAATTGTTGCAAAAGGCACTTTAAATGACACGGTTATTCTCCAAATAAAGGAAATCGTTCTGAAACAGACAGGTTTTTCGGCCGAAAACATAACAATTGTTGAATTAAGTAGTTGAGAATTTTCAAGTTTGTGTTATAATATAGGGCAGAAGGAGGAATGCCCTGTGGAAGAAAACAAAACTGTTGACAATATCGGCAACCTCGTAATATCCGAGGATGTTATCGCAGCAATAGCTCTCAACGCCGCCAAGGATGTTGAAGGCGTGAGCAGCTTTGCCGCCAGGACCCCCGACGTGCATTCGATTCTCAGATTCGGAGAAGATGCGATAAAATCCGTGCGCGTCCTGCCGTCGGATAACGGCGTGAAGATATACATCCATGTCAATATCACGCCCGGAACAAAGATTCCGAAAGTCGCGTCGGAGATTCAGAAGAACGTCAAGAACGCCGTGCAGAGTATGACCGGAAAGATGGTCTCGAAGGTCAATGTCTCAATAGCCGGTATTGATATCAAGCCCGAAGGCGAAAAGTGATTTTCTCAAGCCCTCTCTTGCGGGAGGGCTCGATTCGGTTTTTATGCCGAATAATGCCGACCGCGGGAGAGCGGAATTTTAAGGGGAGTACAGAAAAAGTTTATGACCAGAAGCCAGTCGAGAGAGCAGGCGTTTGCCCTGCTGTTTGAAAAGTCCTTTAATCCCGAGACGGATATGGACGATATTATAACAATAAGCCTTGAAAACGAGCTTATCGAGCCGGACGAGTTTGCGTCCATGCTCGCCCAGACCGCATGGGACAAGCTGTTTTCAATCGATGATATCATCGAGAAATATTCGAAGAACTGGAAGAAGCACAGAATATCCCGCGTTGCGCTGTCTGCCTTGAGACTCAGCATCTGCGAGCTTTTGTACATACCGTCTGTTCCGGTGGGCGCCTCGATAAACGAGGCTGTCGAGCTGTGCAAAAAATACGCCACGGCAGAGGATGCGTCGTTCGTCAACGGTGTTCTCGGCTCTGTGGTGCGCGAAGAAAAGCTTGCCGACAGAAGCGGCGCGGAAGTCCCGGAAGGGGAATAAGCCATGGCTGTTTATCTCGGCATAGATACAAGTAACTATACTACATCCGCCGCAGCCTTTGATGATGTGAGCGGATGTGTTTTTCAAAAAAAGATGCTCCTGCCCGTCAAAAGCGGTGAGCGCGGGCTGCGCCAGAGCGACGCCGTGTTTCACCATACTCAGCAGCTTTTCAGGGTGGTGAGCGGCGTTATATCAGAGTGCGGCAGACCCGATTATATCGGCGCATCATATGCCCCGCGCGACGCGGAGGGCTCATATATGCCGTGCTTTACCGTCGGACTCAATACCGCAAAGTGCCTCTCGGCGGCGCTTGACATACCGCTTTGCGAGTTCTCGCATCAGGCGGGTCATGTCGCGGCGGCGGTCTATTCGAGCGGGCATACGGAGCTTTTTGAGCGCGAGTTCATAGCCTTCCATGTCTCGGGCGGCACTACCGAGGCGCTCTTGGTGCGCCCCGACGAAGAAAAGCTGCTCCATATAGACATTGTCGGCAGGACGCTCGACCTCAACGCGGGACAGGCTGTTGACAGAGTGGGCGTCGCCATGGGACTGAGCTTCCCCGCGGGCGCCGAGCTTGAAAAAGCGGCGCTCGAAAGCCGAAAAACTTTTAAGCCCAAGCCCTGTGTCAAGGGCACGGACTGCTGTCTCTCGGGCATAGAGAACAAGTGCCTCGATATGATAAAAAGCGGAGAGAGCAAGTGCGATGTCGCGCTCTTCTGCCTTGATTCCGTGGCGGCGGCTCTCGAAAAAATGACGAAGAACATCCTAAAAAAATACGGACGGCTTCCGCTGGTCTTTGCCGGCGGCGTGATGTCTAATTCAATAATACGCCGAAGGTTTAAGGAGGAGTTCGGCGCATACTTTGCCGAGCCCGCATTCTCTGCGGACAATGCCGCGGGAACGGCGTATCTGACTTATCTCAGGGAGCGGAAAAATGCTTGAAACCGTCAGCGTAACAGTAAGCCAACTTAACAGATATGTAAAATCCCTCATGGATTCGGACTATAACCTGCGGTCTGTTTTTGTCAGCGGGGAGATATCGAATTTCACAAATCACTACCGCACCGGGCATTTTTATATGACCCTCAAGGATGAGAAGGCGGCAGTGCGCGCGGTCATGTTCAAGTATGACAACGAGCGCCTCGGCTTCATGCCCGAAAACGGTATGAAGGTTATCGCCAGGGGTCATGTCAGCGTCTTTGAGCGCGACGGTCAGTATCAGCTCTATATCGAGGATATGCAGCCCGACGGAGCGGGCGCTCTGAGCATAGCCTTTGAGCAGCTCAAGAAAAAGCTTGAAGCGGAGGGCTTGTTTTCTCAGGAGAGAAAGCGCCCGATACCGCGCTTTCCCCGTCATGTAGGAATTATAACCTCGCCCACGGGTGCCGCCGTCAGGGATATAATAAACGTCATAACGCGCCGCAGCCCGTCAACGCAGATTATCATCTGTCCCGTTCAGGTTCAGGGTGCGTCGGCGGCGGGTCAGATATCGGACGCGATAAAGCGTTTCAATGCGGGGCATTACGCCGATGTGCTCATAGTCGGGCGCGGCGGCGGCTCGGTTGAGGAGCTGTGGGCTTTCAACGAAGAAAAGGTTGCCCGCGCGGTCGCGGCGAGCGATATCCCCGTGATTTCCGCGGTCGGTCATGAGACTGATTTCACTATCTGCGATTTCGCGGCCGATTTGCGCGCGCCGACCCCGTCTGCGGCGGCGGAGCTCGCCGTCAGCGACAGAGCCGAGCAGCACGCATATATCAATCAGCTCGGCAGGCGCTGCGTCTCCGCGCTGGATTCGTATGTGCGGTTCGGTTGCAATGAAATAAAGCGAATATCGGCAGAGCTATCGGCATACGGACCTATGCAGCAGATAGTCGCTCAGCGCCAGACGCTCGATTCTCTGCTCTCCGATATGCAGTCGGCAGCTCTGCGGGTGCAGCATAGGGATAAGCTCAATTTGTCCGTACTCGCGGGCAGACTCGATGCGTTAAGCCCCTTGAGGATACTCTCGAGCGGCTATGCGGCGGTCGAGCGCGGCGGGAAGCTGATTTCAAAAACAAACGTCCCCGAAACGGGCGACGATATAACCGTGACCTCGGCGGATTTGAAGCTCACCGCCCGCGTCACTTCAGCTGTCAGAAACGGAGGAACAGACAATGGCTAAGAAAACCTACGAGGATTCCGTCAAGAGGCTCGAAGATATAGTCTCGGCTCTCGAGCGCGGCGATGCGTCTCTCGACGAGTCGCTGAAGCTCTTTGAGGAGGGGACGAAGCTGGTCTCTTTCTGCAACGAGTATTTAGACAAGGCTCAGACGAAGATAAAGGAGCTGTCCGAGCTCGAAAAGGAGAATGAAGATGAGTAAAAAATATACCGCCGACGAGTATATTTTGATGATAAACAACGCGCTGATGTCCCGCCTTTCGGTCGAGCCGTCCGGCGCGGGCGAAGCAAAAATGCTCGAGGCGATGAGGTACAGCGTCGAAAACGGCGGCAAGCGCATACGCCCGATGCTGACACTCGAATTTTGCAGAATGTGCGGCGGCTCTGTCGAAGCGGCTCTGCCCCTTGCCTGCGCCATCGAGTTTATCCACACCTACTCGCTCATCCACGACGACCTGCCGTGCATGGACGACGACGATATGCGCCGCGGAAAGCCGTCGAGCCATATAAAGTTCGGCGAGGCGAACGCATTGCTTGCGGGCGACTCTCTTTTGACCTTTGCGTTCCAGTCTGCGGGCGAGGCCGAAGATATCCCCGCCGATGCCGTTGCAAAGGCGGTCTCGCTCCTTGCGCGAGCGTCGGGCTGTGCCGGAATGATTGCGGGGCAGGTTCAGGACCTTGAAAACGAAAATAAAGCGGTTGCGGTCGACGACCTCCGCTCGGTCGATATTCTCAAGACAGGCGAGCTTATAAGATGCGCCTGTCAGCTCGGCTGCATAGCGGCGGGAGCCGATGATAATAAGCTTGAGGCCGCAAGGGTATATGCCGAAAATCTCGGCATAGCGTTCCAGATAGTCGATGATATTCTCGACGTGACGAGCGATGAAGCGACCCTCGGCAAGCCCGTCGGCAGTGACGCAGAGAACTGCAAAAACACCTACGTCTCGCTCCTCGGACTCGAAGAGGCGAAGAAAATAGCCGCTGAGCTCACCCGAAAAGCGATAGACGCGCTCGGCGTGTTCGGCGGCGAGTCTGAGTTTCTTGTGTCGCTTTCAAAAAAGCTGCTTTCAAGAAATAAATGACCGTCAATTCGATTAAAGCGAAAGGTTGAAGTCAAATGTCAACTGACAAGTACCTTAAAAATATACATTCCCCGGCGGATATAAAAGACCTGAGCTACGCTCAGCTCAACGAGCTTGCCGCCGAGATACGCACCGTTCTTATCGACACCGTGTCGAAGAACGGCGGCCACCTCGCGTCGAATCTCGGCGTTGTGGAGCTGACGCTCGCCATGCATAAGGAGTTTGATTCCCCGCGCGATAAGTTTGTCTGGGATGTCGGCCATCAGGCCTATACCCACAAGCTGCTCACAGGCAGATACGAGCGCTTCCACACCCTGCGTCAGGAGGGCGGGCTCTCGGGCTTCTGTCGCCCCGAGGAGAGCGAGCACGATATGTTTTACAGCGGCCATTCCAGCACCGCCGCATCAAGCGCCCTCGGTCTGTCTACCGCGAACACCATGCGCGGCAGCAAGAACACCGTTGTCGCCGTCGTCGGAGACGGTTCGATGACCGGCGGAATGTTCTATGAGGCGCTCAATAACGCGGGCAGAACGCATGACAGATTAATAATCGTGCTCAACGACAATGAGATGTCCATCTCCGAGAATGTCGGCTCTATGGCGCGTTATCTCGCCGTTGTCAGGGCAAAGCCCGAGTATTACCGCATGAAGGCGCACACCGAAAAGCTCTTAAAGCATATCCCGCTTATAGGAAACGAGCTCTCGGATGCGGCGTTTGACATAAAGAGCGCGTTGAAGCGCATTATCTATTCAGACTCGTGGTTCGAGGATCTCGGACTTCACTATATCGGGCCTATCGACGGACACAATATTCAGCAGCTCTGCGAGGCTTTTGAAATGGCGAAAAAGTACGATAAGCCCGTGCTTCTCCATGTCAATACGCTCAAGGGCAAGGGCTACGACTTTGCCGAGCGTTCGCCCGAGCAGTTCCACGGAATCTCGAAGTTCGATATTAATACGGGTGAACCGCTCTCGACGGGCACAAGCTTTTCGAGTCATTTCGGCGATATCATGTGCCGCTTCGCCTCCTGCGATGACCGCGTCTGCGCCATAACCGCAGCTATGTCCATCGGCACGGGGCTTGAGCGGTTCTCAAATGAATATAAATACAGATTCTTTGATATAGGCATCGCCGAGGAGCACGCCGTGGCGTTTGCGCTCGGCCTTGCAAAGAGCGGGTTTATCCCGGTTTTCGCCGTCTATTCTACCTTCCTCCAGCGCTGCTTCGATCAGCTTCTGCACGATGCCGCGCTGCAAAAGCAGAAGATGGTCATAGCCGTTGACCGCGCCGGCTTTGTCGGTGAGGACGGCGAGACTCATCAGGGCGTTTTCGATGTCTCCATGTTCAGGAGCGTGCCCGATATAACCGTCTATTCTCCCTCGTCCTATGAGGGATTGAAGCATGCCATGCAGCAGGCGCTCTATTCCGAATCCAAGCTCGTCGCGGTAAGATATCCGCGCGGCGCTCAGCGAGCCATTCCCGAGAGCATAAAGCCGACCTTTGAGGACTTTGACGTGTTCGGCGACGAGAAAGCCGAAAAAGCTATTGTGACTTACGGCAGAACCTTCTCGGCCTGTGCATTCGCATATGAAAAGCTCCTGAATGCGGGCGAATCCGTGAAGCTCATAAAGCTCAACCGCATAATCCCTGTCTGCGAGGGCGCGGTTGAGGCGGCAAAGACCAGCAAGGATGTTTATTTCTTCGAAGAGGGCATACGCCGCGGCGGAGCGGGCGAGGGCTTCCTGTTCGACCTGTCCAAGGCGGGCTTTGGCGGAAAATATCATTTAAGAGCCATTGAAAACGGTTTCGTCAAGCAGGCGTCCGTCGAGTCTCTACTGCACGAATACGGCTTTGACGAGGAGGGCGTTCTCTCGTTCGTCACTTCCGCGGAGGACTGAAAGTGGACGAAAACAGAAAGCGTATAGACGCTCTTATGGTCTCCCTGGGTGTCGCGCCGTCGCGTGAAAAAGCCAAGGAAATGATAAAAAGCGGCAATGTATATTTAAACGGCAAAGTGGTCTCTAAAGCTGGACTTTTGGCAAATGCCTGTGATATAATCGAATATAAAGGGGAGACCGAGCGCTATGTCAGCCGCGGAGGGCTGAAGCTCGAGAAGGCCGTTGAGGTTTTCGAACTCGATTTAAGCGGATATTTATGTATAGATATCGGCGCTTCGACAGGCGGCTTTACCGACTGTATGCTTCAAAACGGCGCGAAAAAAGTCTATGCAGTCGATTCGGGGAGCGGGCAGCTCTCGCCCGTGCTGGAGCGCGATCCCCGCGTTGTCAACCTCGAAAAGACAAATTTCAGATACATAACCGAAAAAGAAATTCCCGAGCGCGCGGATTTTGCGAGCGCGGACGTCTCTTTTATTTCTTTGAAACACATCCTGCCCGCGCTTTCGCCGCTGATAAAAGACGGCGGCAGTGCCGTCTGCCTGATAAAGCCCCAGTTTGAAGCGGGGAGAGAAAATGTCGGCAAGAAAGGCGTGGTCAAGGATTCGCGCATACATATAAAAGTTATCGAAAATGTCTGTTCTTATGCCGTGCAGGCGGGATTTTCGGTATCTGCTCTCGATTTTTCTCCGGTCAAAGGGCCGGAGGGCAATATAGAATACCTTGTATATCTGAAAAAGTCCGAAGTGCAGGCACAGTCGGCGCCCGATATCGCGGGAGTTGTCGGCGCGGCGCACGCACGGTTCAAGGCGGGAGAATAATTATGATTTTTGCGATAATTCCCAATTTAACGCGCAGAAATGCCGCAGGGGTGACGAGGCTCATCTGCGGGCGGCTCGACGAGCTCGGTGCGGCATATTCTCTGCCGCTCGACACAAAGGAGGTTTTCTCCGACACAAAGGCGGTATTTTTGCCGGAAAAAGAGCTGCTCGAAAGCTGCGAGGCTGTTATAACCGTGGGCGGAGACGGCACGATAATCCACTCCGCAAAGAAGGCGGCGGTTTATTCGAAGCCCGTTTTGGGTATCAACGCCGGCCGACTTGCGTTTATGGCGGGTCTTGAGATACACGAGCTCGACCTGCTCGAAAAGCTCATAACCGGCGACTACAGCATGGATAAGCGCATGATGCTCAAAACCACCGCAACGGACGGAGACCATGTGCAGAGCGGCTACAATATGAACGATTCCACCGTCATGCGTCCCTCAAGGCTCAGCAAAATATCCGAGATAAATGTCGACCTCAACGGAAACTTTTTCAACCGCTATCTCGGAGACGGGCTCATTGTTTCAACGCCTACGGGCTCAACCGCATATTCGCTCTCTGCGGGCGGACCCGTTGTTGACCCGAAGCTCGAGTGTATGATTCTGACTCCCATTTGCTCGCATTCTGTGTTCACCCGTTCGCTCGTTCTCGGCGAGGACTCCGTGCTGCGGATATATTCCGACGACGGGGGTCCGATATGCGTCTCGTGCGACGGCGACGAGCCGTTCACCGTGTCGGCGCAGGGGAGTATAACCGTTGAAAAAGCGGACATCTCCGCCGATTTTATAAGACTTAAAAATGACAGCTTTTTAGATATACTTAACAGAAAAATGATGAAGTGGAACAGCAGTTCCCACGGCAAACGGGAGGTAGAACTTTGAAAAAAAGAAGACAGGAAGCGATACTCGAAATAATTGAAAAATATGACCTGTCAACCCAGGACGAGCTTCTTCAAAAGCTCAGAGACAGCGGCTTTGACGCAACTCAGGCGACAGTTTCGCGCGATATCAAGGAGCTGCGCCTTGTCAAGACCATGGGTGCAAACGGTCAGTATAAGTACGCGGTCACAAAGACCGAGTCCGACGAGCTGCTTTCGAAGTTCAAAAGCATCTTCGCCCAGTCCGTCGTCTCCGCCGATTTTGCGGGCAACATCATAGCCATTCGCTGCTATACCGGCATGGCGCAGGCGGCGTGCGCGGCGTTCGATTCCATGCATTGGGAGGGGCTTGTCGGTACCCTTGCGGGCGACGACACGATATTTGCCCTTTGCAGAAACGAAAGCTACGCTTCGCAGATGAAGGATTCCATAAAACGACTTATCGAAAAATGAGGTTTGAGCTATGCTTCTCAGTCTGAAAATAGAGAATATAGCAATAATTGAGAGCGCCGATATCGAATTTGATTCGGGGCTCAATGTCCTTACGGGCGAAACCGGCGCGGGCAAGTCGATTATAATCGATTCGATAAACGCGGTGCTCGGCGAACGTACCTCGCGCGAGCTCATAAGAACGGGAGCGCAGTCCGCAAGTGTAACGGCGCTGTTCTCCGGCGTTTCAAAAGCAACCGCCGCGAGACTCTCGGAATACGATATCGAGCCCGACGAGGACGGGAATATACTTCTTCGCCGCACCCTCGGCTCGGACGGCAAAAATACCTGCCGTATAAACGGTGTGCCGACTAATGTCGCCGCGTTGAGGCAGGCGGGGCATGAGCTGATAAACATACACGGTCAGCATGACAATCAGGCGCTCATGGCGCCCGAAAAGCATTTCGAGTTCATCGACTGCATAGCGGACGATGCCGATTTGCTTGAGGAATACAGAGAAAAATTCAGAGAGCTCTGTTCATATATCAGGGAGCGCGACTCTCTCAGAACGGACGAGTCGGAGAAGCTTCGCCGTCTCGACTTGCTCGATTATCAGATATCCGAGCTTGAACAGGCGGATATAAAGCCGGGCGAGCGCGATGAGCTGAATGAGCGAAAGACGCTGCTGCAAAACTGCGAGCGCGTCACCGCTTCGCTCCGCGCGGCATATGATATCCTCCGCGGCGCGGATGACAGCTTCGGCGTCATAAGCGCAATAGACGACTGCGCCGGCAACGCAGAGGATGCGGCGCGTTTCTATAAGGATGTCGAGCCCGCCGCAAAGACGCTGCGCACCGTCGGCTACGAGCTTGAGGACTGCGCAGGGGAGCTTCGCTCGGCGATAGAGGATTTTTCATATGACCCCTCCGAGCTCGAGGAGATAGAGGCAAGGCTCGATGAGCTTTTCCGCCTTTCCGTAAAATACGGCTCTGCGGAGGAGGATATGCTCTCATTCCTCGATTCCGCGCGCGAGGAGCGAAACGAGATAGCGCTCTCCGACGAGCGCGTCAAGGAGCTCGATTCGCTTGTCGGCTCAACGAAGGCAGAGGTTCGCGCCCTTGCCGAAAGGCTTACGGCGGCGCGTGAAAAGGCGGCGCGCGAGTTTGAGCGCGGAGTGACCGAGCAGCTCGAGTTTCTCGATATGCCGTCGGTCAGCTTCAAGGTAAACAGAGAAAAAACTGCGTTTACAATAAACGGCGCGGATAACATAGAGTTTCTTATCTCCGCTAACGCGGGCGAGACGCTGAAGCCCCTTGCAAAAATAGCCTCGGGCGGCGAGCTGTCGCGCATAATGCTCGCGATAAAGAGCGTCATAGCGGGCAGAGACGGGCTCGACACGATGATATTCGACGAGATAGACACCGGACTCAGCGGCAGGGCGGCGCAGAAGGTCGCCATGAAGCTCAAGGAGGTGTCCCGCGGCAGGCAGGTCATATGCGTCACCCATTCGGCGCAGATAGCGGCGCAGGCGGACTGCCATATGAAAATCAGCAAATCCGTCTCGGACGGCAAGACCTACACAAAGGTCGAACGCCTTGATACAGAGGGCAGAATACATGAGATAGCGCGGATAACCGGCGGACTTGAGGTAACGGAGCTTCAGCTGAAATCGGCGGAAGAGATGCTCAAAAACGCGGGCAATTCGTAAAAAATAAAAGGGGAGACAAATATGTCGGACAAAAAGAAAGAAAATCAGGACGTTGCCGAAACTCAGAAGCTCAGCACAAAAGAGAATATTCTCCAGACCGTAAAGTTCGCTCTTTTCTCGGCGTCTGCGGGAATCATTCAGATAACGACTTATACTCTGTTCTTTGAGGTCTGCCATTTCAAGGAGTGGGTAGCTTATCTTATCTCACTTGTGCTCTCGGTGCTTTGGAACTTCACCTTCAACCGCAAGTTCACCTTCAAGTCGGCTAACAATGTCCCGATAGCCATGCTCAAGGTCGCGGCATATTACTGCGTGTTTACTCCGCTTTCAACCTGGTTTACAAAGTACGCCACAACCGACCTTTTATGGAACAACTACCTCGTCGAGGTCATCTGTATGCTGACGAACTTCGTCACCGAATTCCTATTTGACCGCTTCGTGGTGTTCCGCAACTCGATGAACACCAACGATGTTGCAAAGAAAGACAGAGAAAAGGCGGAAAAGAAGGCTCGGCAGGGCAAATAAATAAAAATAATAAATATCGTATACCCAAACAGAAAGAAGAAAACATGACGGAAGAAAAGAAATGTCCTCTCTATAAAAAATGCGGCGGATGCCAGCTTCAAAATCTGAGCTACGCGGAGCAGCTTGGCTTCAAGCAGAGAAAGACCGAAAGGTTGCTCGGCGAATTCGGACGTGTCGAGCCGATAATCGGCATGGACGAGCCGTATCATTACCGCAACAAGGTTCAGGCGGCGTTCGCCACGGCGAGAAACGGAAAGATAATTTCCGGAGTCTATCAGTCCGGCACGCACAGCATAGTCTGCGTCGATTCATGCCTGACGGAGGACCGAAAAGCGGATGAGATAATCGTCTCCGTCCGCAATATGCTGAGGAGCTTTAAGATTCAGCCGTATGACGAGCGAAGCGGCAGCGGCACGCTCCGCCATGTTCTCGTCAAGCGCGGCTTTAAAACGAATCAGATAATGGTCGTTTTGGTCACGGCGGGGCCGATTTTTCCCGCGAAGAACAACTTCGTCAAGGCGCTTCGCAAGGAGCATCCGGATATAACCACAATAGTCCACAATATAAACCCCTATCAGACGAGCCTTGTGCTCGGCGAGCGCGAAAATGTGCTCTACGGTACGGGCAAAATCGAGGATGAGCTTTGCGGACTCACATTCAGGATCTCTCCGCGCTCATTTTATCAGATAAACCCGGTGCAGACCGAGGTGCTCTATAACACCGCTATGGAATATGCCGACATGAGCGGGCGCGAAAAGGTCATCGACGCCTACTGCGGCATAGGCACGATAGGACTTGTCGCGTCGAAGCGGGCGGGCGAGGTAATAGGCGTTGAGCTCAATCGCGACGCCGTTCACGACGCAATATCTAATGCCAAGCGCAACGGCATAAAGAACGTGCGCTTCTTCTGCGACGATGCGGGCGAATTCATGCTCGGCATGGCACAGGACGGGGAGAGAGCGGACATAGTTTTTATGGATCCTCCGCGCGCCGGAAGCGATGAGTGCTTCCTGTCGTCGCTTGTGACCCTCGCGCCGAAAAAGATAGTCTATATCTCCTGCAACCCCGAAACTCAGCAGCGCGATCTGCGCCTTCTGACAAAGCGCGGCTATAAAGTCGAAAAGATTCAGCCCGTCGATATGTTCCCGCATACGAATCATGTGGAGACGGTAGTTCTTTTGTCCCAACTGAAACAAAAGCCGGATGATTATATTAATGTCACGATTGAACTTGATGATGTGGATATAACATCTGCAGAGACTAGGGCAACATATGATGAGATAAAGAAGTATGTGGCGGAACATAATGCCGGCATGGAGGTTTCCAATCTGTATATCTCACAGGTAAAGAGAAAATGCGGAATTGAGGTTGGAAAGAATTATAATTTATCTAAAAATGAAGATAGCAGGCAGCCACAGTGTCCAGAAGATAAAGAGAGCGCAATTGTGGAGGCATTGAAGCATTTTAAGATGATTCAGCAGAAATAAAAGGAGTTTGTTCAACTTGAATTTGTGGAGAATACTGACTTATGAAAATACATATTATTGGTTGCAGTGGTTCTGGAAAAACCTATTTAGCAAATGCACTTTCAAAAAAGTATAATATTTCCCATTTCGACTTAGATGATATTCAATGGGATAATAACGCCAAAGAATATGGCAAAAAGAGAACGCTTGATGAACGAAAAGCGTTATTACATGAAATATTATATAATAATGATGAGTGGATAGTTGAGGGGGTATATTATGCCTGGGTACAGCAAAGTTTTGATGAAGCTGATAAAATATATGTTTTAGATATGCCTGGTTATTTATATAAAAGTAGAATTATTATGCGCTCTATAAAAAGAAAATTGGGGATACAAAAAGGAAAAAGAGAAACTTTGAAATCGGTCTATAACCTTTTGAAATGGACTGAAACTTTTCAGGATAAAAATCTGAAAGAAATAAGAAGCATTTTAGATAGATATGATGATAAAGTTATATGGCTATCAAGAAAAAAAGATGTAGAGAAAATAATAAAGGCGGAATGATAACTTCCTGTTTGTATGTATGGTAAATCTAAACTGTATTTTAGCAATATTTCCTTAGTGGGGGCAGAAAGTGCCCCCACTTTCACTATTTGGGGGCGAAAAGCGCCCCCAGAATTCAAAAATGGCTCCATTTTACGCCCCCGTTTTTTGAAATCTGGAATCTAAACAAGATTACAATGAAATCAGAACATAAAAAGTGGTGGCAAAAAGCTCAAATCAATTTTGCTCGAAATATCGGAAAACGGAATCGATGCAAAGACGGAATTTGATTGTGGCTTTTATCTCGTTTTCAATATGATTGTAAAGAATGGCAAAATGATTCTTGGTGTGGATAAGGCGGTCGTGACCGCCGATCTGCAAACGAAAGAAATAAACGCTTATACGCCGCTCAGCGTCGAAGCGGAGAAATATATAATCGGAATAAGCCGATGAATAAGCCCTGTAAATTTGGCGGATGACCGCACTTTTTAAAAACAATGCCTACTGATTTAGGATAATTTGTTTTTTTTCCCTCAGGCATTGATTTTCAAAAAAATCTGTGCTACTTTAAAGCTGTACAGTTGTCTTGACTGTGCGGCTTTATCTATTTTGATAGGAGGATCAAAATGAAAAGGTTTATAAGCAGGGCGGTCGCAGTGATTCTCACATGCGCATTGGCCTTCGGCTCCGCGGTCTGCTTCGCCGCGGACAGCACCGAGAGTGCAGACGCAAAGAAGTATTACGATTACGGCACATATGTGCTTCTGGGTGACAGTGTCGCCAGCGGTCACAACGACCTTGTGTATGTGGATTCTGAGTTCAAGCGCGTTGAAAATTCATACGGCGCGTATGTTGCCGATGCTCTCGGAGTGAATTATGTTCCGATGGCCTGCCCCGGATTCAGGACGATAGATATCCGCTATATGCTCGAGGACGATTATCCGGGCGACGATTATCTTTTCCACGATTCTCATGATCCCGAGGTCATGAAAACGAGGATCCCCGAGTATCGCCGCGCAATTTCACAGGCGGGTCTTATTACCCTCGGTGTCGGCGGAAACGATTTCGGCACTTATCTTACATGGGTCATCGCCGATATTCTCGAAAAAGAGGGCACTTGCAGCAAGTATGTCAAGGCTCTGCGCGATCTTCTCAAGGAGAACGGCATAGTCAACGATAAGCTCGACAAAATAGTTGAGCTCGCTAAGATTACCGACGCAATGCCCGAGCTTATCAGGGTTCTTCCTCGTGCGCTTAAATACGGGGTCGAAAACTTCTTTGAGAACTGGAACCATGTCATTGAGGATATATATGCTCTAAACCCCGATGTTCAGCTTCTGGTTATCGGAATGTTCGATACGAGCGTCAAGAGCGACGACGGAGCGACAGACACCGAGGAGAGCAAGGATGACAGCCAGAGCATCAATCTCGGACAAATGGTCGTCGATATGGCGAACAAGCCGATGAAAGAGGGCGCCGAGAAATACGGCTATATCTTTGTCGATACAACGGGCACGACCTGCGACACATACCATCCGAACGCAGCGGGTCACAGACATATCGCCGACAGAATCCTTGACGCTCTGCCTGATGCAAACTTCCCGTTTGCGGATGTCGCGTCCGATTCGGAATATTACGATGCAATCGAGTTTATGTACAGAAAAGGCTACATGGCGGGCACCTCCGAGATGCAGTTCAGCCCCGATTCCGCGCTGACAAAGTCGGCTCTTGCTCAGGCTCTTTACGGCATGGCCGGCTCGCCCGAGGTCAATACCGAGAACATTTCATTTGCCGATCTCGACAGCTCGGATCCTGCGTTTAAAGCCGCAGTGTGGGCTGTCGGCAACGGAATAGTCAAAGCGTCTGACGGCAAATTTGAGCCGGACAGCGAAGTAAGCATCGCCGATTTCGGCCTTACGATGATTCGCTTCTCCGCAAAGGTCGATTTCAACCTGAAGAGGGTAGTAAAGACCGTTTCGATGTCGTTCAATCTTGCCCTTGAGAACAAGTTTATGATTATCAAAAGATCTATAACCCGTGCTCAGGCCGCGCAGAAACTCGCCGGATATCGCTATTATTGATAGAAGTAGGGTAACATAAATAAAACAAAGCGGAGAGCTCAAGAGGGTTCTCCGCTTTTGTGATATATAATTGTTATCCCCTCGTTGCTTTCGGGCAGAGAGGGGATAGCTGTTTTTTACAAATCAATTGCGGTGGTTGTTTATGACCAATCTCACTATCTGCTTTTCTTCATCATTCAAGAATCTATATCCGGATATAACAAGATGTTCGTCATGCGTCAGCACAATGCTCTCTGCGCCGTCCGTGCTTTCCGTTCGCCCGACAAGATAGTCCACTGTTGTTGAAAAATAATCTGCTATCTTTATCAGCGTTGATATATCGGGCTCTACATTTTGATTTTCATATTTATTTATGGATTGTTGGCTGACCCCCACAACATTGGCAAGTTGTTGCTGGCTTATACCGTGAAAATTACGGAGTTTTTTGAGATTCTTTATCATTTGCATCACCCATAATAATTTTAACAACGATTCGGAGTAAAATAAAAAACTTATTATTAGTTATTGACAACAACCTGAGGTTGTGATACAATCAAATTACTTTATTAAGGGAGGTCAAAAAAATGAAGTACTGTGAAAAATGTGGCAAAGAAATTCATGATGAAGCTGTAGTGTGTCCGTCGTGTGGATGCTCGACGCAGGCTAAGCCTGCACCGGCTCCCGCACCCGTAGCAAACGACATGGCGGAAAACCCGAAGACTGCGCGTTTTGCGCTCGGATTCGCGTTCCTTTGTCCTATTGTTGGCTTAATTTTCGGTATCAAGGGCATCAAACAGTATGCATCAAACAAAAAGCTCAAAACGCAGTGTATAATCGCGATACCCCTTTCTATAGTTTTGTCTTTTGTTTGGGGTGCGCTGTTATTCGAAGGCTTGGGATGATTTATGGCTTTTTGTTCAAAATGCGGCAAGGCATTATCTCAGGGTGCGTTGTTCTGCTCCGGCTGCGGAAGCAAGATAGAGCCCTCTGCACAGAATGCGGCATCCGGGAAAGTTATAGTTAACGGTGTTACCCAAAAAGCTCTGGTAGGTTTTACTATGAAAGTTTACGCGAACGGTGTCTTTAAAGGCGAAGTGAAGAAAATGCAGAAGCTGGAGTTTGATATCGACTGCGATTCTGTAATCACCGTATCGTGCGCGAACTTTTTCACTGATGAAACCATAAGGGTCAGAGCCGGACGGACATCGGTAATTGACTTCAAGTATAACAGAATTATCGGACAGCTTGAAAATCATGTAACGGAGTATATGTAAGCTGCGCTGTATAGGAATGAATACGCAAAAGGGACACTTGTTCATTCTGTGGCTCTTTTGCGTATTTTTTTGCTGTGTGAAGGAGGATAATAAGTATGAAATACTGCGCGTATTGCGGAAAGGAATTAAATGACAATGCGGATGTCTGCATCGGATGCGGCTGCAGCACAAGAGTGTTGAACACATCCGGTCGCGAGACCGTATTCTGCACGCACTGCGGAAAGGAAATTTCCGCTCAGGCGGCAGTTTGCGTTAATTGCGGATGTGCTGTTAAGCCGAATTTTGCGGCAGAGGAATCGGCAAAAACTCCGGAAACGCTCCTGAAAGACCTTTCGGAAAAGATGAAAATTAACGCGATAATATGGCTCTGCATCGCAGGAGTTCAAATAATTGCGGGAATATATCTTTATTGGATACTGATAATTCCCGGTGTGCTTAATATTATCAGCGGAATAATGGATTTAAAATACAGCAAGGAGGTCCTGACCAATCCGGTCGGGATAGTCAAGAAGTTTGAACCGCTGGTTTCTCCGATTATAACTCTCGCATATAATGCTGTTATCGGCGGCGTGGTCGGAATCGCCGGTTCGCTCTATTATTTGTTTGTTATAAGAAAACTTGTCATGGATAACAGAGCGGCGTTTGACGAACTTGAAATGAATTGCAGAACTGTCAAGGATAAGTCGGAATTATAAGTATTTACAATATGAAAAATACCCGTCTGCAGATACACAGCTCTCGCGGACAGGTATTTTTTATTCGCCGCTCCCGACATTTTCTCCGCGATTTACGGCTAAAACATTGACATCGGGGAAAATTAAGAGTAAAATATTTGAGTAAATATTTTTGGCTGTGAAGAGCAGAGCCGTTTATTCCGCTCGCAGAGAGGCGCGCCGGCATTATGCCGCTGTGAGGTGCGCCGTGTCAGGAAGTACGGCAGCCGGCTCGGAGCCTCCCGCGTTGAACGGGCGTAGCCTGCGTTAAGGGCAGCAGAGGGGTGCAGTTTTGTGCAATCCGGGTGGTACCGCGGCTTCGGCCGTCCCGGGCAGAACGGCATCTATTTTTATTTTTCAAGGAGTTGTTATTATGGAATGGACGGGACTCAATGAACTCAGAGAGAAGTATCTGAGCTTTTTCGAGAGCAAGGGTCATCTCCGCCTGCCGAGCTTTTCGCTCGTGCCGCAGGGGGATAAGAGCCTGCTGCTCATCAACGCCGGCATGGCGCCGCTCAAGAAATACTTCACGGGCGAGCTGACCCCGCCGAGAAAGCGCGTCACAACCTGCCAGAAGTGCATCAGAACGCCCGACATCGAGCGCGTCGGAATCACCGCGCGCCACGGCACTTTCTTTGAGATGCTCGGCAATTTCTCGTTCGGCGATTACTTCAAGCGTGAGGCAACCGCTTGGGCATGGGAGTTCTGCACCAAGGTGCTCGAGATGCCCGCGGATAAGATATATATCAGCGTCTATGAGGAGGACGACGAGGCGTACGACATCTGGACGAAGGAGCTCGGCATTGCGCCCGACCATATGGTTCGTCTCGGTAAAGAGGATAACTTCTGGGAGCACGGCGCAGGTCCCTGCGGCCCCTGCTCGGAGCTATATTTCGACCGCGGCGAGAAGTACGGCTGCGGCTCTCCGACCTGCGGGGTCGGCTGCGACTGCGACAGATATGTTGAGTTCTGGAACCTCGTTTTCACTCAGTTCGACAATGACGGAAACAATAACTATTCCCGCCTCAAGAGCTGCAATATCGACACCGGTATGGGTCTTGAGCGCCTCGCCTGCATAATGCAGGGCGTGGACAACCTCTTTGAGGTCGATACGGTTCAGAACATCATGAAGCACATCATGGAGATAGCCGGCGTCAAGTATCATGAGGACGAGAAAAAGGACGTCTCCCTGCGTGTTATTACCGACCATATCAGAAGCACGACGTTCATGATAGGCGACGGCGTTATGCCCTCAAACGAGGGCAGGGGCTATGTCCTTCGTCGCCTGCTCAGAAGAGCGGCGCGCCACGGCAGACTCTTGGGTATAGACGGCACCTTCCTCTATAAGGTGTGCGAGACCGTTATCAAGGAGAATGCTTCCGCATATCCGAACCTCGTCGAGAAGCATGACCTTATCGTAAAGGTCATAAAGGCCGAGGAGGAGAGCTTCAACAAGACAATCGACACAGGTCTCAACCTGCTCGAAAATATAATCGCCCGGAGCGATTCCAAGGTGCTCGGCGGCGCCGATGCATTCAAGCTTCAGGACACCTTCGGATTCCCGATCGACCTTACAAAGGAGCTGCTCGAGGAGCGCGGCATGAGCGTCGATATCGACGAGTACGACCGCCTCTACGCTCAGAGCAGAGCGGCGGCGCGTGCGGCGCGCAAGGATGCCGGAGCGCAGGCATGGAAGGACAGCAACGTTTCGTTCAAGGATGTCGGAGCCACCGAGTTTGTCGGCTATACCGATTATTCCTGCGACGCCGAGATAAAGGCAATAGTCACAAACGGCGAGCGCGCCGAGTTCGCAACCGCGGACTCCGAGGTGGTTGTTGTGCTCGACAAGACCCCGTTCTACGGCGAGAGCGGCGGACAGGCGGGCGACACGGGCGTTATCAGAACCGAAAACGCGGCGCTCGAGGTTACCGCTGCGGGCAAGACCCCCGACGGAGTCATACTCCATATCGCAAAATTCATAAGCGGAGACAGTATCGCTCTCGGCGATAAGGTCTGCGCTCAGATAGATATTGAAAAGCGCGAAGCGACCCGCCGCAACCACACCGCGGCTCATCTGCTCCAGGCAGCCCTCAGAAAGCACCTCGGCAGCCACGTTGAGCAGGCGGGACAGCTTGTCAACAGCGAGGAAATGCGCTTTGACTTCACCCATTTTTCGGCGCTCACGGGCGATGAGCTCAAGGCAATAGAGCGCGAGGTGAACGAGACTATACTCAAGGGTATCCCCGTTGAGACACGCGAGATGCCCATTGAAGAGGCCAAGAAGCTCGGCGCAATGGCGCTGTTCGGCGAGAAGTACGGCGACGTCGTGCGCGTTGTCAGCGCGGGCGATTTCTCCGTTGAGCTGTGCGGCGGCACCCATGCGGACAATACCGCAAAGCTCGGTCTGTTCAAGATAGTGTCCGAGTCCTCCGTTGCCGCCGGCATCAGACGTATAACGGCAGTTACGGGCTTCGGCGTGCTCAAGCATATAGAAAACGACGAGCGCATCATGCAGTCCGCAGCGGCGGCGATGAAGCTCGGTAACGTCGCTGAGCTTGATAAGCGTGCGGCGACTCTCTCGGTCGAGGTCAAGGCCAAGGACAGAGAGCTTGCGGAGCTTCGCGGCGAGATATCCGCTCTCAAGGCGGGCAACCTTATGGACAGCGCAAGACAGATCGGCGGCGTAAGACTCATTACCGCCGAGGTAGAGGTCTCCAATCCCGGAGAGCTCCGCTCGATGTGCGACACCGCGCGCGACAACGGCGCGGATATCGTCGCGGTCTTTGCGGGTGTCAATAAAGAGAAAGGTACTCTGAACTTCGCCTGCGCCTGCGGTGCGGATGCAATAAAGCTCGGCGCTCATGCCGGCAATATAGTTCGTGAGACCGCCAAGATAGCGGGCGGTTCCGGCGGCGGCAAGCCCGACAGCGCAATGGCGGGCGCCAAGGACGCCTCCAAGGCCGACGAGGCTCTTGCGGCGGTTGACTCTTTAGTCGGCGCCATGTTAAAATAAAATCGCAGCTCCGCCGACCCTCGCGGTCGGCGGGACGGGCGAATTACAGTGCGGAGGTTTTTTAAATGGATGACTGTATTTTTTGCAAAATAATAAGGGGCGAAATTCCCTCAAAAAAAGTTTACGAGGATGACAGTGTTCTCGCGTTCTATGACCTTGAGCCGCAGGCTCCGTTTCATATACTTATTATCCCGAAGCAGCATATAAAGAGCGCGGCGGAGATAACCGACGAAAACAGCGCGGCAGTCTCCAAGATTTTTGAGGCGGCGGTGAAGATAGCAAAGCAGTTTGACCTCAAGGACGGCTTCAGGATAGTGAATAACTGCGGCGAATGCGCGGGTCAGACCGTGAAGCACCTGCACTTTCATATGCTCGGCGGCAGAGATTTCGGCTGGCCGGCGGGCTGATTAATAAAGAACATATTAATTTTCAGGAGATGTTTATCTTGGCAAAAACCTACACCATGGAGATCGCAGGCGTAAAGAGAGAACTTCCTCTCTGTGCGGTCAGCGACAAGCTCGATATCGCGGCATTTATCCTTTTCGGCGATGTCGAAGTCACCGTAAGAGCGGCGGAGGAGCTGCTCAAGAAGTGCCCGGAGTTCGATTATATTCTCACTCCCGAGGCAAAGAGCATTCCGCTTGCCTATGAGATGTCCAGACAGAGCGGCAAGAAATATTTTGTAGCCCGCAAGAAGCCGAAGGTCTATATGACCGACCCCGTCAGCGTTAATGTGCGCTCGATAACCACCGACGCAGAGCAGACCCTTCTTCTCGGCAGAGAGGACGGAGACCAGCTTCGCGGCAAGAAAGTACTTATCGTTGACGATGTTATCAGCACCGGCGAATCCCTCGCAGCAGTCGTTGCCCTCGCCGAAAAATTCGAGGCGAACATAGTCGCAAAGGCTGCGGTTTTAGCAGAGGGCGACGCTGCGGAGCGCGACGATATCGTGTTCCTCGAGAAGCTTCCTCTTTTCTTCAAATAACGGATACTGAGAATGGCGCGCCCCTTCACGGTTATCGGTTTCACAATATTTTTTACGCTGACTCTTATTTTTGAACTCGGTCAGAAGGCGGCAGTCGTTATCCTTTCGGCAGCAGCTGCCGTCTTTGTCTTTTCTCTGTTCTTTGAGAGTGTTCGGCGTGACTTTGTAATCCCGACCGCGTGTATTGCGGCGGCTGTTGCGGTTCTTCTTTCTTTTGCCGCTTCGTCGGTTCCCGTTGAAGCGTCGGAGCGCTTCTGCGAAAGCGCCCATACCGTCAAGGCGAGCGTTGTCTCGCTCGAGGAGCGCCGCGGCGAAAGATACTATACGCAGATAAAAACCTCCGAGATAGACGGCGAGGAATATAAGCTCAATATCCGTCTCTCTTCAAAAACGCGCCTCGGCTTTAAGCCCTATGACACTGTCGAGGGCGAGCTTCAGCTCTACGACCTCGGCAAGACCCGCAGCGCGAGGAATTACTACCTGTCCGAAAATGTTTTTACGGGCGGATACGCGAGGGGAGATATAACCGTATCCCGGCCGGAGAGCAGGCCACTCGGCTATTACTTCCTTTCGCTGCGCGCCTATATCAAAGATACAGTCTCGCGCCTTGTTCCGGGTGAGCGCGGCGCACTTGCAACCGCGCTTTTGATAGGCGACAAGTCGGAGCTTCCCAAGAGTGTCTCTGCCGCGTTTTCCTCCGCCGGAATATCGCATCTTATCGCCGTGTCGGGTCTGCACCTCTCTGTTTGGTGTCTCTTTATTCTGAAAATTTTCGATATTTTCAGGCTCAAGAGCAGGATAGGAGCGGTTATCTCGGCCGTGTTTGTCGTTATTTTTATGGCGGTCTCGGGCTTTACTTATTCCGTCATGCGCGCAGGGCTTATGATGCTCGTCATGCTCCTCGGAACGCTGATTTCCAGGCAGTCGGATTCGCTCAATTCTCTCGGAGCCGCGCTTGTTATACTCTGCTTTATTAATCCGTATTGTGTGATGAGCCTCGGACTTCGGCTGTCGTTTCTCTCGACGCTCGGCATAATTGTCGGTTACGGCAATATAGACTTTCCTTTGAATCCGTATATCGAGCGCGTCAAAAATAAATATGCAAGGCGTAGTTGCGAGTTTATTTTCGGTTCGGTCAGAAGCACCGTTTTAGCCTGTGCGTTCACTCTGCCCATTATGATACTTGATTTAGGCAAGGTGTCCTTGATTTCGATACCCGCCAATATCATCGCCGACCTCCCCGCATCCGCCTGTATGATACTCGCGGGACTTACCGCCCTGACGGCAAAGCTTTCGTTTCTTCGCGTGATTACGGCGGGACTTGCGGATATAACCGGAGTATGTGCGTCTTTTCTGATAAATCTTTCAAAAGCGCTCGCGGCGGTTCCGCATTCGTCTTTAAACACAACGTCGTTTCTCTTCCCGCTGTGGCTCGTGTTCGTTCTTATCGTCCTTGCGGCGGTCGCGCTGATTTACAGATTCCGTAAGCGCAGCACCCTGCGTGCGGCGGCGCTGATATGTGCCTTTACCTTCTTCGGCGTGTGCGCAGGCTCTTATGCAATCTCGCGCACGGCCACGGTTATAACCGTGGCGGATGTCGGCAACGGCTCGGCGGCAGTTGTCAGCTCCGGCGGCAAAACCGCCCTGCTCGGCTGCGGAGGGGACAGCTATTATGCCCTCTCGAATATTGAGTCCGCAATGGACAGCGTCGGCGCGGATAAGCTTGATTTTCTGCTCATTCCGCGCATCTCAAAGGGCGAAAGCTCGCTCGCTCTCGATGCGATAGACAGCTTTTCTCCCGATTATATTCTCACGGGTGAGCTTGACTCAAACCTCGAAGAAATACTAAAAACAGAAAATTATGCTCTCGCACCCGCCGCCGAGATAAGTGTCGGCAATGCGGAGCTGAAATATAAAACAACGGACAAAACGAGCATTGCGGTGCTCAAAGCGAAAGGTGCGGATACGGTCTTTGTTTTCAGACCGTCCTATGCGCCGAATATAAAAGGGGATATACTCATCCTGCGGGAAAATCTGCCGCAGGGCGTTTCCCCGGGAAATTTTAATCTTACTGCGCTCTCGGCGGATGAAAACAGAACACCCGCCGTTATGGGCAAATTGCTCTCTTTGGGCGCAGACGCATATGCTACCGGAGGGCAGGGGAATATCAGAATCACCGTGTTCCCGTCGGGAAAAATATTTGCGGAAAGGGTGGATTGAATGGCTTCTATCGGCGAAAAAGAGTTGAAAGCGCTTATGAAAAGCGGCGATATCGGCGGAGCGTTTCTGTTCTTCGGAACGGAGAGCTATCTCAAGGAATTTTATTCCTCGAAGCTCAGAGATAAGGCCGTCAGTCCCGATTTCGCGGATTTCAACTATCATTTTTTTGACGGCGCGTCGTGTGTCCTCGAGGATATAGAGCAGGCGGTTGAGGCGTTTCCGATGATGAGCGGCAGTACCTGCGTGTTCGTCAAGGATATGCCCGTCGATTCGCTCGATGAGGATTCCTATGACAAACTCGAAAGCATAGTCGGCGATGTTCCGGACTACTGCACGCTGATTTTCTATGTCGGCAAAGCGGATTCGCTGAAAAAGACCGCAAAGGCAAAAAAGGCGGTCGCGCTTTTTACGAAGTGCGGCAACGCGGTCGAGCTGAACAAAAAGACCGCATATGAGCTTTCAAAGCTGCTTGTCGGCGCGGCGCAGAAGCGCGGCTCGGAGCTCAGCCAAAGGAACGCAGAGTATCTTGTCTCCTGCGTCGGAGATGATATGGTGACGCTGCTCAATGAGACGGATAAGCTCTCGGCCTATGCCGAGGGGCGCGAGATAACACGCGCCGATATCGACCTTATGTGCGTCAAAACCATTGAGGCGAATGCCTTTGACCTGACAAAATATATAATCTCCGATAATTTCGACAAGGCGTATGAGACGCTCAATATGCTCTTTGCCCAGAGAGCCGATGTCATGATGATAATGGGCGCGGTGATATCCGTCTTTGCCGATATCTATCGCGTCAAGGTGAGCGTGTCGGCGGGCTACAGAGCCACTCAGCCTGCGGAGATATTTTCAAATTACCGCGGACGCGAGTTTAAATTGACAAAGGTTTCGCGCCAGGCGGCGGCGCTGAGCGTCCGTGCGCTCAGGCAGTGCCTTGACGAGCTGGACAGAGCGGATACGCTGCTTAAAAGCTCGGCGGTTGATAACAGGATAGTTATGGAGGAGCTGTTGGTCAAGCTGTTTGTGGCGATACAGTCCGGAAAATAACTGCCAGACGGTGTAGGGAGTAAAATGATAAAGATAAAGCAGGCGGTTATCGTCGAGGGAAAGTACGATAAAATAAAGCTTTCGACAGTCCTCGATACCGTCATAATTCAGACAGACGGCTTCGGCATTTTCAAAGACAAAGATAAGCAGAGGCTCATAAAGCGACTCGCCCAAACGCGCGGCATAGTTATACTTACCGACAGCGACTCGGCGGGCTTCAAGATACGCTCGTTTATCGGCGGCAGCGTGCCTAAAGACAGCGTCATTCACGCCTATATTCCCGATGTGTTCGGAAAAGAGCGCAGAAAGGACGCGCCCTCGAAGGAGGGCAAATTGGGAGTCGAGGGTATTAATACGGAAACTCTGCTCGAAGCGCTCAGCCGAGCCGGAGTCACCTGCGAAAAAACTCAGGAAAAGAGCCGCACCGTCACCGTGGCGGATCTCTACGAAGCGGGGCTCAGCGGAAAAGCGGACTCGGCGGCTCTGCGCAAAAGATTTCTGCGCAGCTTGTCGCTTCCCGAACGTCTTTCTACGGGTGCTCTCGTCGATATGATAAATATTTTCATGACATACGATGAATTTCAGGAAAGTATAAAAAATTTTTCACTCAGCGGAGATGATGACAAATGATAAGAATAGGCAGCGGATATGACGTTCATAAGCTCGTCGAGGGACGAAAGCTCATAATCGGCGGAGTCGATATACCTCATACCATGGGGCTGCTCGGCCATTCGGATGCCGATGTTCTGCTCCACAGCATAAGCGACGCCCTGCTCGGCGCGGCGGCCATGGGGGATATAGGCTGCCTGTTCCCGGACAGTGACGAAAAATACAAGGACGCAGACAGCCTTGAGCTTCTGCGTGAGGTCGTGCGCGCTATCGGCGCTCGGGGCTGGCACATAGTCAATATCGACTCCACGGTTGCCGCCCAAGCTCCCAAGCTGCGCCCGTATATAGATGAAATGCGCCGCAATATAGCCGACGCCTGCTCGCTTGACGTCTCCTGCGTCAGCGTCAAGGCGACCACCGAAGAGGGACTCGGCTTTACCGGACGCCGTGAGGGCATAAGCGCCTCGGCTGTCTGCCTTATTGAGAAGTGATTTGATTTCGGACGCGTTTTATGTTATTATAAGAATTGAAGAGAGGTATGCCTATGTTTACTGAAAAGATCGCATCTCTCTGGGATCAGCTGAGGGTCGTTTTCTCCGACTTCGCCTTCACCGACTTCCTGGATATCTGTCTCGTTGCGTTCGTTCTTTACAGTGTTATCAAGCTTATCCGTGAGACAAAGGCCATTCAGCTTGCAAAAGGTCTTTTGCTTTTCGGAGTGGCTTATCTTGTCATATACCTGCTCGATATGCAGGCGAGCGAGTTTATATTCAAAAAAGTTTTCGGCGAGATAATTATTGTCCTCGTCATTCTCTTCCAGCCCGAACTGCGTCATATGCTCGAGTCCGTCGGCAGGCGAAGCATAACGAAGCTCAATCTCTTCGGCGTGCGCGACGAGGAGTCGGAGCGCAACCAGAGAATAAAGGAATCGATATATGCCGTTTGCAAAGCGTGCCACACTATGAGCGAGAGCAAGACGGGTTCGCTCATAGTCTTTGAGCATGACACTCTTTTAGGCGATATCATAAAGAGCGGAACGCCCGTAGATGCGATAGTCTCGCGTGAGCTCATAGGCAATATTTTCTATAACGGCGCACCGCTGCATGACGGAGCCGCGGTTATCCGCGACGGCAGGGTAGTGGCCGCGGGCTGCGTTCTTCCGTTGACTCAAAAGGAAAATCTTGACACTCAGCTCGGCACCCGCCACAGAGCCGCCATAGGCATGAGCGAGCAGGGCGACGCTATGATAGTCGTAACCTCCGAGGAGACGGGAACGATTTCCATAGCCTGCAAGGGTCAGCTTACAAGAAACCTCACCGATTCCGACCTGCGCGATCATCTTATCCGCTACCTGTGCGACACGGACAACGAGGAAAAAACCGCCGTCAAAGGCATACGCAAGCTGTTCGGAGGTTTTAAGAAATGAAAAAGAAAAAGATAAGCCTCAAAAATCTCATATATGATAACAGATTCGTCTTGACTCTCTCGATTATTGCGGCGGTTATAATCTGGATAGTCGTCGCCATTCAGGCGAGTCCCGAGGATGACCGCATAGTTAAGGACGTTCCCGTGAAGATTGAGATTTCGAACAATGTCTCGAATCTCGGTCTGCAGATGTTCGGCAATACGGATTTTACCGTTGAAGTCAAGGTTCACGGCAAACGCTACGATGTCGCCGAGAGCGTGCTGACAAAGGACGATATCTCCGTTGTCGCAAAAACGAACTATGTTGACTCCACGGGCAGCCAGACGCTCAAGCTCGAGGTGACGCCGAAGGATCCGAACAAGGCAAACTACGAGATAGTCTCGCTCTCGCAGGACTCGATTAATGTGTATTTCGATTATTATAAAGAGGGCGAATACACTCTCCAAACGGATATTATCTATGACGGAACGTCATATGTAACTAACGGCCTGATAGCGGAAACTCCGGTGCTCTCGGCGAACACGGTCAAGCTCTCCGGCCCCGTGACCGAGATGGTGAAGATAAAGAAGGTAGTCGCACGCGTCACGCTTAACAAAAAGCTCAGCGCAACAACGACGCTCGACGCCGAGATAATCCCGCTTAGCGAATACGGCGGAAAGCTTCAGTATATCACCGTCAACGACGGCATAGCCGATATCACGATGACTCTCCCGGTTTATCAGCGCGCAGAGCTGCCGACTACGGTCACCTTCAAGAACGCACCCGCAGTCTACGCGAGTAAGCCTCCCGCGTTTACGTGCAGCCCCGCAAGACTCAATTTCACCATGGACGCGACGAAGCTCGCCTCATTAACCGAGCTGTCGGTGGCCGATATCGATTTCTATATGCTCGGCGCGGGCAAAAATGAGATAACGATAGATTTGACCACCCTGAACGGAGTCAAGATAATGAGCGGGGAGACGAAGCTAAAGGTAACTGTTGAGATGAGCGGCGTTACCTCGGAAAAGAACTCGGTAAGCGCCAATAACGTCTCGTTTATAAATGTCCCGACAGGCTATAAAGCTGTCTTGACGCAGACGAAGATACCGTCGGTTGAGGTTGTCGGTCCGGAGTCGGAGCTCAAAAAGATATCCTCGGAGCAGCTCTTTGCGGAGGTTGATCTGAGCAATGCCGATCCCACCCGGTCGCACGGCACGGCATATGCCCGCGCCTATGTAAAGGACAGCAACAACTGCTGGGTGCATAACAGATATACGGTCAGTTACAGACTTGAAAAAGTCCAGTAACGGAAAAATCAAGCTTTCCGCAAATGCAGAGAGTGCCATAAGACAGGTAACAGGCACAGCGGTATTAACTGCTGTGCCTGTTATTGCATAATTCGTTTCTGTACGGAACTAAAGCAGGACCGAAACGATAAACTTGTATTAGCTGAATCAGCCACACAAACAGCAAGAAGAAAGGGGGACGCAATATTGCGATATTTTAGGTATGAGAATACAAATGAAAATCTGAACAATGATCTGAAAGAACAATATAAAACCTTAAACAATTGCGAAAAACGCATCTTCCGAAAAGAGAAAATGCGGCAAAAAATCATTACGGCTGTTTCGATCTTCATCTACATTGTTGCTGCTGCCGCGGGCTTATGTCTGCTTAACTTGATTCCGCAACCGAACGGTTTGTTTTGGCGCCTTCTTGTTGGTGCCGGAAAATTGATTGCCGGTCTTTTCATTCTCGTTATTTGCGGAGTATTAACCGTCGAATTGACCAAAGGGTTATGGAAAAAAGCCGAATCGGTCAATGTCCCCGCAAAGAAAAAAGAAATCTTATCAAAAGCCTGTGGTCACTTGCGGGATTATTATGGTTTACAGGAGCCATATATTATAACCAAGTGTTTTGATGCTGCGGATAAAAAGTTTCAAAAGCATGATGTTTGCCTTTTCGTTGTTGGCGGCGAGCTGCGCATCACTGCCGATTTGATTCATGGATTTCTTCACGGAGAAAGGGATTTAGGCTGCTATGCTTTCGTGAAGCATGAGATAACATTATCAAAACAGCCGTGCGGGCAACAATTAATGCTGGAAATGAAAGCAGGTGAAAACACCTTTTTGTTAGGATACCGGGCAAAAGGGTTTATTGAAAAGAACTTCATCGGAAAAGAAACTGATTAAATTCTGATTTTACAAGTTGATTTAAGGGTGCCTTATATGCATAGCATTCGGCACATAGCGCAATCAATGATAAAAGCTAAGCTGTTTTTGCAGCTTAGCTTTATTGCTTTTCGGCAACCTTGCCAATGCGCATACTTGTTTTTGCCAAAGCAAAAAGCGGGGCACGAAAACCGTGCTCCGCCTTTCGTTATGCTCTTTTCTGAAGCTCGCGCTCAAGCCATATCGAACCGATGTCTATCGCGCTGTACAGACCTCTGCGCTCCGCTTTCTTGAGAATCCTGTCTCGCGGACGAAGATCTTCGTCTGTGCTGACGAGCTGCACGAGTATTTTGTCTGAGAGCTCCGCGCCGTTTACGTCTTTAGTCGAGGTTATCTGCATCATGATTATGCAGGGCTCATCCATATATCCGTAATAAAGCGTGTTGTCTTTTCTGACAAGGGGCTTGCCCTTGTACATGAGAAGCTTTTTGTTCTCCGCCACTCAATGTCACTCCAATCAGGTTATAGTCGCACTTATTTCTTGATGCCGAGATAATCCTCAACCATGCTCTGCAGCAGCTCGTCTCTGTCGAGCTTTCTGACAAGGCTGCGGGCATTGTTGTGGGTGGTGATATAAGTCGGATCCTCGGAAAGGATGTAGCCAACTATCTGGCTGACCGAATTATACCCCTTCTCGTTGAGCGCTTTATAAACCTCAAGGAGTATCTTCTTCATTTCTTCGTCATTTTCATTCTTTATCGAGAACTGAATGGTCTCGTCGGCCATGAGTACCACCTCCATAAATTTATTATATACCAAAACTTGTAACAAGACAATGGTATTTTTGAAATTAATTTAAACTCTCAGCGAAACGCCTATTGCGGAAAGTCTGCGGAGTATCTCGTCTATCCAGCCCTGAACCTCTTCCATTTCGAGCGTGCGGTCATGCGAGGAGAAGGTGAAGCGAAGCGTGATGCTCTTTGTGCCGAGCAGCTCGTAGGTGTCGATGAGCTTAACGCTCTCGAGCTCCTCGATATTCATGCTTCTCCAATTCTCGGAAAGCTCGTCGTATGTGACGCCCTTTCTGAGCACGAGCGAGAGATCGTAGTAGGTGGACTGCCTCGATGAGGGCTCCTTAAACGCAATGTCGTATGCTTTAGCATCGCTGAACTTGTCTATATCCAGCTCTATGCAGACCGCCGAGCCCGTCTTGTCGAGCTTCGCGGAGTTCTGCGGATGCAGAGCGCAGATAAAGCCGACCTCATTGCCGTCCGCAAGAACGGCGGCGGTGTTCTTGGGATGCTGCCAGGCGTGCGTGGGCGCTTTCTTTGCGAACTTCGGCGCGCAGTGCTTTATCTGCTCAAAGAAGCAGTTGACGACTTCGACCGCCTTGTAGTAGAGGTCGCGCTCGCTCTGCGACTTCGAGAACAGCACAACGCCGAGGTGGCGGCGCTCGTTGCAGTAGCCGTTTTCGAGTGTGCCCTCAACAACTCTGCCTATCTCGAATATGCCGTAGCTGTCCGCAAAATCCTTGTTCTCATATGCCGCGACAAGCAGGGTGGGCAGCATGGAGTCGCGCAGAACGCCGTTATCCGAGCTTTCGATGTTGAGTATCTTAACATTGTCCTCAACCTCAATGCCGAGCTTCTTGTATTTCTTCTTGTCGCACCAGATGTAGGAATGAACCTCATGCATGGAGTATTTCTTGACGAGAATGTCCTTTATCTCGTCGGCTATGAGCCTCTCGGGCGCGCTGTGTACGGGCTTGAGGGGGCTGCGGGTGGTGGTTATCTCGAAGTTGTCGTAGCCGTAGATTCTCGTTATCTCTTCGATGATGTCCGCCTTTATCGTAACATCTTTGGTGGCTCTCCAGGAGGGGACGGTGACGGTGAAAACGCCGTCCTTCTCGTCAACGCCGAAGCCGAGCAGGGTAAGAGTCTGAACAATTCGCTCGTTGCTGATTTCGATTCCGGTGTATCTGTCAACATACGCCTTGTCGAAGGTGAGCGTTATCTGAGGATATCTCTTAACGTATTCGTCCGTCAGCTTTGAGTCGATGACCGCGCCGCCGTCTATATCCTTGACGAGCTTTACAAAGCGCTTTATCGCAAGAACGGTCAGCTCGGGGTCGAGCATCTTCTCGTATCTTGCGCTCGCGTCGGTGCGCAGACCGAGGCGGGAGGAGGACTTTCGAACGCAGATGCCGTCGAAGTTCGCGGACTCAAGCACAACGCTCGACGTGTCGCCGACTATCTCGGAGTCGAGTCCGCCCATTATACCGGCTATCGCAACGGGCTCTTCGCGGTTATATATGAGCAGGGTGTTGGTGTCCGCTTTTCTCTCTGCGCCGTCAAGGGTGACGAAATCGATTTCCTCTTTGGGTGTGTCAACTTTTATGCTGTCAACCTTGGAGGCGTCGAATGCGTGGGTCGGCTGACCGATTTCGAGCATGATGTAGTTAGTGAGGTCTGCGAGCAGATTTATCGGTCTCATGCCGCAGTAGAACAGCCTTATTCTTATCTCCATGGGGCTGACGTGCTTTGTGATATTCGCCATCCTGAGGCAGGAGTATCTGTACACGTGGTCGGTGTCGCCGACGGTGACGGGGATAATATCTTCGCTGTCGCTGTCAAGCTCGGCGAGGTCGAGCGGCTTTAACTCGCGGCCTGTGAGGGCGGCGAACTCGCGCGCGATTCCGTAGTGACCCCAGAGGTCGGGACGGTTTGTGAGCGACTTGTTGTCAACCTCAAAGACAACGTCGTCTATCGGGAACAGCTCTTTTATGTCGGTGCCGTTCTTATATGCGGGGTCGAGCTCCATTATTCCGGAGTTCTCGTCGCTTATTCCGAGCTCTTTTTCGGAGCAGCACATACCCTCGGACTCGTAGCCGGCCACGGTAGCTTTGCTTATTTCGCCCGCAACGACTCTGCCGCCGGCAGTGGCGAAAGCGACCTTCTGGCCGACCTTGACGTTCGGCGCGCCGCATACGCAGTTTACGACTCTGTCGCCGATATCAACGGTGAGCAGGTGAAGCTTCTTTGACTCGGGGTGATTTTCGAGCGTCTTTATCTCGCCGACAACGACCTTCTGCACGTCGCGGCCCATATAATATATGTCCTCGACCTCGGCCGTGGCGAGGGTGAACTTGTTGATGAGCTCTTTTATATCGCATCCGTCAAGGTCAACATAATCCCTGATCCAGTTTATTGAAACAAGCATGACTTTAAGCCTCCTCTTTCTTCGTGCCGTCGGGCACGGTGAACGATGAATTGGTGAACTGCGAGAGCGACTTGAGATTGCAGCTGTTGAATACGCGGATATCCTTTACGCCGTATTTCATCATCGCAAGGCGCGTAAGTCCGAGACCGAAAGCGAAGCCCGAATACTTTTCGGGGTCAATTCCGCCCGCCTTGAGGACGTTCGGATGTATCATGCCGCAGGGGCAAAGCTCAAGCCAGCCGGAATCCTTGCAGGAGGAGCAGCCCTCGCCGCCGCAGATAAGGCACTGAATATCAAGCTCGAAGCCGGGCTCGACGAACGGGAAGAAGCCGGGGCGCAGGCGCACCGTGACATCCTTCTGAAAGACCTCGGAGAGCATGGTTTTCATGAAATATATGAGGTTCGAAATGGATATGTCCCTGTCGACCATCATGCCCTCCATTTGGAAGAAGGTGTTCTCGTGGCAGGCGTCTATCTTCTCGTTTCTGAAGCAGCGTCCGGGGAAGATTGCGCGCAGCGGAATACCCTTTTCGAGGTCGGCGGCGTATTTGCGAAGAATCGTGTTCTGTGCCGCGGAGGTGTGGGTCTTGAGCAGCTGGCCGTTGCTCAGATAATAGGTGTCCTGCATATCGCGCGCGGGATGATGCTTGGGAATGTTGAGCGCCTCGAAGCAGTTGTAGTCGTCGGTGATTTCGGAGTAGTCCTCTATGGAGAAGCCCATGTTGAGGAAAATCTCGTCAACCTCGCGCTTAACGAGGGTTATCGGGCTGTAAGAGCCGGGATTCGTGTCGCAGGGGAAGGACTCGTCGTAGACCTCCGCGCTGTCGATAAGGCGCTGCTCTTCGAGAGCCTTGAGCTCCTGAAGTCGCTCCTGCATGGAGCTCTCGATGAACTGCTTTATTGTGTTTATCTTCTGACCTGCCTCTTTTTTCTGATCGTTGGGCAGGGCGCGAAGCTCGCTCATGAGATTTGCGATGTGACCCTTTTTGCCGAGGAATTCTATCCTCAGCTCCTCGAGCTCAGAGACCTTCTCCGCGTCGGCGGCTTTCTTTCTGAATAATTCTTTGAGCTTTTCGGCGTTTTCGTTCATACTTCTCATCCTTTCAAAAAGCATAATTTACTTCATATCTGCCGGCAGGGGAGGCAAAATAAAAAATCCTCCGTCCCACTGAGGGACGAAGGAAACTTCGCGGTACCACCCTGCATTCGCGTCCGAGGACGCCTCAGCCTGTTCCGCGCGATGGCGGACAGCACCGTGTAACGGCGGTGAACCGTCTCAGCCTACAACCTGAAGCTTCAGCCGAGCCGCTCCGGAGTGAACTTCGGCGTGCTCTGACACGGGATCATTCCAGCCAAGTGACCCCTCTCTGCGGTGTTCGCCGCGCGCCTACTCTCTCCATCTGTGCGTTGTTATATCCTATCTATAATAGCACATTATTCTATTTCTTGCAAGTGCCGTGCGAAAAATTTATTTGCTGTCGTAATCATCAAGGAAGCTGTGCTTTATCCCGTCTTTTTTGTAGGCGAGAACCGTGTCGATATTGACATTCTCAACGCTGCTGAATATGCATTTTTCAACGTCGGGATTGCTCTTTTTAAGCTCGCGGATGAGCTCCTTTGTCTCCTGACGCTTTGAGTGATTCTGCCCGTCGTTGCAGGTGGTGCAGGTGTCGGTAAATTTGCAGGCGCATTGAATAAAGTGCAGCCCGTTGTAGTCGCGCCACGCCTTTATGTCGTCCTCGCGCACAAGATAGAGCGGGCGTATCAGCTCCATGCCGGGGTAGTTCGTGCTGTGCAGCTTGGGCATCATCGTCTGTATCTGCGCCCCATGTAGCATACCCATTAAGATAGTCTCGATAACATCGTCGTAGTGGTGGCCGAGCGCTATCTTGTTGCAGCCGAGCTCCTGCGCGAATTTATAGAGATATCCGCGTCTCATCCTCGCGCAGAGATAGCAGGGAGATTTTTTGACATTGTAGACGGATTTGAATATGTCCGACTCGAATATGTTTATCGGGATGTTCAGTGCCCGCGCGTTGTCCTCGATTATCCTGCGGTTCTCGGGATTATAGCCGGGATCCATGACGAGATACTTGACGTCGAAATTAACATTGCTGTATAGCTTCAGCTCCTGAAAGAGCTTAGCCATGAGCATCGAGTCCTTGCCGCCCGAGATGCAGACCGCCACTCTGTCGCCCTCGTTTACGAGCTTGTAGAGCTTGAGTGCCTTTGTAAACGGGCTCATTATCGAAACGCGAAACTTTTTTCTCAGACTCTGCTCAACCTTTTGGCACAGCTCGCCGTCCTGCCGATTCTTAATATCAAGGCGCATCCATGCGAGATAGCCGCCCTCGAGACTGTATGCCTCATAGCCCTGCTCGCAGAGTCTGTCCGCAACATCTATGCTGAAAATTCCGTGCGCGCAGTAGATTATTATCTTCTTGTCTCTGTCCGTCGGCGGATTTTCGCAGAGCTCCTCAGCGGTTATGTGCACGGAGCCGGGAATAAACCCATAGGCTCTGTCTGTCTCGCTTCTTATGTCGTAGACGGTATATTCTCCGTCCTTCAGTCTGTTCAGCTGTTCTGCCGATATTTCCATTGCCCGCGCTCCAATGCTGCGTTTTTGCCGTGTGCGGCGTATTTGATATTATACCGCGAAACATGGCGATTTGTCTATAAAAAGACGCAAAGAACAAGCGGGAAATCTGCTTGATTTTAGTTTAGAAGAAACGCTCTCGGCAAAATGAAATATAATCCTTGATAAAGCTCGGAGATTTTTATATAATAAAATCAAGAATTGCATCCGACGGGTGTTTAGAGTTAGCATACATGAAAAAATGATTTTATGCGAGGTCATGATTATGTACAGCGTGCTTGTAGTTGACGATGAGATACGCCAGAGAGAGGCGGTTATACGAAATGTCGATTGGCAGAGAGCGGGCTTCGAGGTCGTCGGAGACGCCGAAAACGGAATAGAGGCGCTCGACCAGCTCGAAAAGCTCGAGCCCGATTTGGTTTTGACGGATATCAAGATGCCGCTCATGACCGGGCTTGAGCTCGCCAGAAAAGCCCGCGAAATAAGACCGGCGACTAAATTTGTTATCCTGAGCGGGTACGACGATTTTGAATACGCTCAGGAGGCGTTCAAATATAATGTAATAAGATATCTTTTGAAGCCCGTTTCCGCGTCGGAGCTCACCGATGAGTTCGAAAAAATCGGCGCCGAGATGAACAGGGAGTTTGACCTGCTCAAAAGCGGCAGGTCGAGCGAGGATATCTCGTTGCGGCTTGAAAAGGCCGAATTTCTGCTTCCGCTCCTGCTCGGCACGGGCGAGGATGTCCACGCCTCGGACGACCTGACGGAAAACGCGAAAAGGCTCGGCATAATCAAAAATGACGGCGACTGCTACAGCGTCGTAGCCTCGAAGTTCAAGACGAACGCGGGCGAGACCTGCACCGCGCAGCACCATATAGACTTTGTCAACAGCATTATCAATAAATATGCTCTTTGCGAGAGCTTTTTTGTCAACGGCAGAATCATAACCCTTGTAACAAGCGACCCGGAGGAGATGTCAACGAAGCTGAGACTTCCCGTTATCGAGCTTGTTCAGAGCGCGAAGAAGCTTTTGAATCAGAACTGCACTATCGGTATCAGCGAGACCGTGAGCAATCCGTCTCTCTTGGCGCTCGCCTGTTCGCAGGCTATCACCGCGCGGCGCTATACCTCCGACGGCACGGGCAGCATCCGCTATATAAACGACCAGGAGCGCAAGAGCACCTATGAGTTTGAAAGCGCCGAAAAATCCGTCAATAAGCTCGAGCAGCTCTTGAAAATAGGAAGCAAGGAGGAGATAACCTCGTTCCTTGACGAGATACTCTCCGGAAAGACGCGCGAGGGGATAGATTATATAATCATCCAGATTCTCGCCACCGCGCACAGGTGCGTGAGCGTCCTGCCCGACGGAAACGCCGCCGCGGAGCTCTTTACCGCCAACAACTCATTCACCTCCCGTCTGTCGTTCGATTTTAACGAGCAGTACAAAAACGAGCTTGTGTCCCTCTGCCTTGACGCAAGGGATATCATCTACCGCTCGCAGAGGCACGAGAGCGAGGCTCTCTGCGACCACGCGCTGCAAATAATTAACGAGGAATATATGAACGAGGAGCTGTCGCTGACAGACGCGAGCGACAGGCTGGGCGTCAGTCCGAACTATCTGAGCGCTCTGATAAAAAAGAAAAAGTCGAAGAATTTTGTAACGCTTGTGACCGAAAGGCGCATGAAGGCGGCGAGCGACCTGCTCCTTTGCACCTCGATGAAAATATTCGAGATAACGCAGAAGTGCGGTTACAGCGACCAGCATTATTTCAGCTACTGCTTCAAAAAGTATTACGGCGTTTCGCCGAACAAATACAGAGAGGAACATTTGGGTGCAAGAGATGCTTAAACATGCCAGAATAAAGCTGTCAACGCTTATAATTGCGGTAGTCGTGTTCGGCGTGCTGTTCTCAACGGTAGGCGCCACGCTTCTTTTCGGCGTGTTTTATCAGAGAACGATGTTCAACTCGGCATATGTCGCGTCCAAGCAGTCGGTGTCCCAGACGAACGCCACGGTCTCCAATTATATCTCGTCCATCAAAAATAAGCTCGACAATCTCTGCAATGAGGTTGACAGCTGCGACAGTCTGCAATCGCTTAAAAACGCAGTCTCGACCGCGGCGCGGCTCGAGGACGATATATATTGCGTGACGGTTTACGATACGCACGGCAACATTCTCTTAACCGAGAACGACAGCGGCGACACCGCAAAGGAGAACGCCACCGACCTGTCCTTTGACAAGTCGCTTTTCCCGAATCTGAAGGACGGCTATTTGATAACTCAGCCCCATGTGGATACGCTTTATAAGAACAAGTATCCGTGGGTCGTGACTATAGCGAAGAAAAAGTATTCCGATTTGTTCCAAAAGCAGGTCTTTGTCGCCGTCAACTTCGAGTTTATGTCGATAGCGAAATATATCGACAGAATAAGCATCGGACAGAGGGGCTACTGCTATATCGTAGATTCAAAGGGCGGGATAGTCTATCATCCGCAGCAGCAGATGCTCTTCTCCGGCATAAAAAAAGAAAATACCGACGCGGTTTCAAAAATGACCGACGGCATCCACAGAGAAGGCGACAATATCTATACCGTGTCGTCGCTCAATTCGTGCAGCTGGAAGATAGTCGGCGTGAGCTTCACGGACGAGGTGACGCAGTCCGTCAAAAAGCAGATAGCGGTCGGCTTGGCGTTTGCGCTTCTGTTCAGCCTTATTATCTCCGTCACGGTTTATTTCCTGCTCTCGCGCACGGTTACAAGACCCGTCAGACGTCTCGTTTCATCCATGCAGAATTTTGAAATGCAGGCGGAAACATATAAATATAAGGCCGATAAGGCGAACGTAGTCGAATTCAGCACCCTCTCCGCGTCGTTTGAGCACATGGTTCAGATGATACAGTCGCTCATGGAAAAGGTGCATAATGAGGAGATAGTCCTCAGAAAAACGGAGCTCAAGGCTCTCCAGGCTCAGATAAATCCGCATTTCCTCTATAATACGCTCGACTCCATCCAGTGGATGTGCGAACAGGATAACAGCAAAGAGGCGGTCGAGATGGTCGGCGCGCTTGCAAAGCTGTTCAGAATAAGCATCAGCCACGGCAACGAGTTTATCACCATAAGCGACGAGCTGCGCCATGCCGAGAGCTACCTCATAATCCAGAGCTACAGATACAAAAACCAGTTTACTTATTCGTTCGATGTAGACGAGAGCCTGCTCGGATATATGTGCAACAAGATAACCATCCAGCCGTTTATCGAGAACGCTATTTACCACGGACTCGACAGAATGGTTGACGAGGGCGAGATACGCATCTGCGTTCGCGCCGACGGCAAGGATATCATAATCACCGTCGCCGATAACGGACTCGGAATGACAAAGGAACAGTGCGAGACCATCCTGAAAAAAGACAGGAGCGACTCGAAGGGCATCGGCGTTAAAAATGTCAACGACAGGCTTAAAATCTATTTCGGCGATGAATACGGAATTTCAATCGAAAGCGAGCTTGATGTCGGCACGACGGTTAAAATTAAGATTCCGAAGATCGAGAAAGGACGGGAAAATGAATATTAAGAGAAGTATCGCGTTCATGCTGCTCGCCTCATTCTTGCTCTGCGTGTTGTTCGGCTGCGAAAGCGGAAGCGGCTTTGCCCCCGAATATCCGAGAGTTGCCATAATAATAAAGGGAAGCGAATCCGATTTCTGGAACGACGTGAAAAAGGGTGCGTATTCGGCCGCGACCGAGTTTAACATCGATATCACCTTTGAGGGGCCGGAGAACGAGGAGGATTACGAGACTCAAAATAAAATGATAGAAAACGCCGTTTACCGCAATGTCGGCGCGATCATCCTCTCTGCAATCGATTTTGAGAAAAACGCTCCAGCCGTTCGCAAGGCTGCGGAGAAGGGGATAAAGATAATAACCGTTGACAGCGACGTTGACGTAGCCGAAAAGGAGCTGTATATCGCAACCGACAATTATTCTGCCGGTCAAAAAACGGCAGATGTCGCGCAGAAGCTCTGCGGAGACAAAGAAAGCATCAATATCGGAATAGTCAACTACGGCGAGAACACCGAAAACGGCAGCAAGCGTTTGCAGGGCTTTAAGGACGGCATAAAAAATATTAAAAACGCAAGGATAGTCGCCATGATAAGCATATCGTCGAACGCCCAAAGCGCGACGGCGGGCGCAAGGAAGCTGCTCGAGGAAAATCCGGAGATAAATGTTCTTGTCGGCTTCAACGAGTGGTCAACTTTAGGCGTGGGCACGGCGATAAAGGAGCTCGGAGTCAAGGACAGCGTCTGCGGCATAGGCTTCGACAACAACACGGAGTGCGTCGGAATGCTCGAGACGGGCGAGCTTGATACTCTCATTGTCCAAAACCCGTTCTCCATGGGCTATCTCGCCGTCATGAATGCGGCAAACATACTCTCGGGCAAGAAGACCGAGCACGAGATTAAAACCGATGTCTATGTCGTCGACCGCAGCAATATGTTTTCAGCGGACGTCCAGAAGATACTCTTCGGCTTTGACAAATACAAATAAAACAGCTGCCCGAACACGTTGAAAGGTGTTCGGGCAGTTTTTTTCGTTAAAGCGTCAAAGTCTATATATTGGTTCGACAAAAGCGTAAAATTTTATACATTTTAGATAGAAAATCTCATTCTGTTTTTGAAACCGCAAAGCTATAATAAAGATGCTGATAACGTAAAGAAATTTTTTAAGGAGGTACTCTTATGAAAAAGTTGTTAGCAGTTTTATTGGCAGTTATTATGGTATTAGGCTTAGCCGCTTGTAAGCCCGGCGATTCCGGCGACAAGAACAAGAACAAGGGTGAGATTTCCGTTCTGTACTATTCGTTCAGCGACGCGTACATCTCCACCGTCCGCACGGCAATGGACAAGATCCTCACCGACGGCGGATACACCTTCAACGACTATGACGCAAACGGCAACCAGACCACGCAGACCGAGCAGGTTCAGACCGCTCTTGCAAAGGGCTGCTCGATGCTTATCGTCAACGTTGTTGACACCGGCTCGGACGACGCAGCTCAGAACATCATCAACCTCGCCAAGGCGAAGAACGTTCCCGTCATATTCTTCAACCGCTCTGTCGATCAGAAGGTTATCGAGAGCTATGATAAATGCGTATTCGTCGGCACAGACTATGAGCAGGCCGGCCATATGCAGGGCAAGATGATAGGCGAGTATGTCCTTGCAAACTATGGCAAGCTTGACCTCAACAATGACGGCGTAATCAGCTACGTTATGTTCAAGGGTCAGGAAGGCAACATGGAAGCTATCGCTCGTACCCAGTACGGTGTTGAAGATGCAAACGCAGTCCTCAAGGCTGCCGGCAAGCCCGAGCTCAAGTTCTATGACGCAGCGAACAAGAACAAGTATCTTGTTGACCAGGACGGCACATGGTCCTCCGCAGCCGCAACGAACTATATGAGCACCGCTCTTGCGCAGTACACCGAGTCCAACAAGAACATGATAGAGCTTGTTATCGCTAACAACGACGAGATGGCGCTCGGCGCAATCTCCGCTCTCCAGACCGCCGGCTATAACAAGGACGGCAAGACCGTCATCCCCGTATTCGGCGTTGACGCTACGGACGCAGCGAAGTCCGCTATCAACTCCGGCTCGATGACAGGCACCATTAAGCAGGATGCAGAGGGTATGGCAACCGCTATAACCACCGTTATGAAGAACCTGCTCAACGGCACGAACGCACTTGAAGGCATCGACGCAGCGAACACTGTCGGCAAGTGGAGGGTCAACATTCCTTATTCAACCTACACTTCCGAGAGCAAATAATTAAGACGTTGTCAATTTGCGGTTGGGGCGCTCCGCCCCAACCGTAAACTCGGATGAAGAGGAGTGAAACATATGCAGACCAATATCAATAAGCCGGATTCCGATAAAGACATATTGCTGAAAATGGTGGATATAGAGAAGTCGTTCCCGGGCGTCAAGGCGCTTGATCATGCGCAGCTGACGGTCAAAAGGGGAACGGTGCACGCGCTCATGGGCGAAAACGGCGCGGGCAAATCAACCCTTATGAAATGCCTTTTCGGCGTTTACAGCAAGGATGGCGGGCATATATATGTCGACGGCCAAGAGGTGAACTACAAGAACTCCAGGGAAGCCCTTGAAAACGGAGTCGCGATGGTTCACCAGGAGCTTAATCAGGCTCTCAAACGCAATGTTATGGACAATATGTGGCTCGGCAGATTCCCGACCGTTTCAAAATTCGTTCCGTTTACGAGCGAGAAGAAAATGTACGAAGAGACGGCACGGATATTCAAAGAGCTTGAAATAAATGTCGATCCCAAAACAATAATGAGCACTATGCCGGTTTCGCAGAGACAGATGGTCGAGATCGCGAAGGCGGTTTCTTATAATTCAAAAATTATCGTCTTTGACGAGCCCACGTCGTCGCTTACCGAGGAAGAGGCGGAGCACCTGTTCCGCATAATCAATATGCTGCGCGACCGCGGCTGCGCGATTGTCTATATCTCCCATAAAATGGAGGAGATACTGCGCATAAGCGACGAGGTCACAATAATGTGCGACGGCAGATGGGTTGCGACAAAGCCCGCAAGCGAGCTTACCATGAACGAGATAATCAAGCTCATGGTCGGCCGCGAGCTGACAAACAGATATCCTCCCAAGGATAACGAGATAGGCGACGTGCTTTTGAAGGTAGAAAATCTCAGCAGCGAATATACGAATCTGAGAGACGTGTCCTTTGAAGCAAGTAAGGGAGAAATTCTCGGCGTTGCCGGACTTGACGGTTCGGGCAGAACAGAGCTTCTCGAGCAGATTTTCGGTATAACGACGCGCCGCGGCGGAAAGATTTATCTCGACGGCAAGGAGACGAAAAACAAAACTCCTCATGAGTCGATAAGAAACGGCTTCGCCCTTTTGACCGAGGAGCGGCGCGCAACGGGAATCTTCGGCATTCTCAATGTCAGAGAGAATGCGACGGTAGCAAGCCTGAAAAAATATATGACAGGCCCGTTCGTCAGCAAAAAGAAAATGAAGGTAACTACCGACAAGTATATAAAGTCCCTGAAGATAAAGACTCCCAACCAGGAGACGAAGATAAGATCTCTTTCGGGCGGCAATCAGCAGAAGGTCATTTTTGCAAGGTGGCTTTTGACCGATCCCACGGTGCTCCTCCTCGACGAGCCCACAAGAGGTATTGATGTCGGCGCGAAATACGAGATATATCAGCTTATTCTCGACCTCGCCAAAAAGGGCAAAACAGTTATTATGGTATCTTCCGAAATGGCAGAGCTTTTGGGCGTTTGCGATAAGATACTCGTTATGTCGGGCGGCAGGCTCGCGGGCGAGGTAGACGCCAAAACGACGAACCAGGAAGAAATAATGACCCTTGCGGCGAAATATGTCTAAGGAGGAATCATCATGGCTGAAACAGGTGCAAAAAAAGCAAAGCGCTCGCGAATTTCCGTTTGGATTGAAAATTTCAAAGCGGCGGAGCGCGGCGATAAAAAAAGACTTATAACGGATCTTTTGTTCAACAACGCAATGTTTATTATAATCGCGATCTCCGTGATTTTCATTGCCATAAAAGTTCCGGCGTTCCTGAGCATTTCATCTATAGTAAACATAATCTCGCTAACGGCGGCTAAGCTGCCCATCGCTCTCGGCATCGCGGGCTGTATCGTGCTGACCGGTACCGATATTTCGGCAGGCCGCTGCGTCGGACTCACGGCGTGCGTGGCTGCGTCTCTGCTCCAGATGAGCGGCTACGCCAACAAGATGTTCAAAGACCTTGACACCATGCCGCTTATCGTTGTTCTTCTCGCGGTTATGGCAATAGGCGCAGTAGTCGGTCTTGTAAACGGATTCTTCGTCGCAAAGTTTAAGCTCCATCCGTTTATAGTCACCCTTTCGACTCAGCTTATCGTTTTCGGTACGGTTCTCATGTACCTGATGATAGGCGGCAACAACGGACAGACCCTCTCCGGTCTTGACCAGTCCTATACGAAGTTCATCACGGGCACGCTGTTCTCTGTAGACGGTGTTGCGATTCCGAAGTACGTTCTCTATTCGATAATCCTGACGGCTATCATGTGGGTCGTTTGGAATAAAACGAAGTTCGGCAAGAATATGTTTGCGGTCGGCTCGAACGAAGAGGCTGCGAGAGTCTCCGGCGTTAACGTGTTCATGACCATCATTCTCGTCTTTGTTCTTGCGGGCGTTATGTACGGCATCACGGGCTTCATCGAGGGCGCGAGAATCGCCTCCTGCTCGGCAAACACCGGTCTTAACTACGAGTGCGACGCCATAGCGGCGTGCGTCATCGGCGGCGTATCGTTCGTCGGCGGTACCGGAAAGATAAGCGGAATAGTCGTCGGCGTTCTGCTCCTGCAGATAATTTTCGCGGGACTTAATTTCCTCTCCGTGTCCGCAAATATGCTCTACATCATCAAGGGTATGATAATCCTCATTGCCTGCGCTATCGATATGCGTAAATATCTCGCGCGCAGATAATCAAAACCTGAACCGAAAGGCAGTGAAACATCATGGACAATGAAAAAAGCACAATGGGTCTTACGACAGAGAGAAAGCCGGGCGGACTTTACAGGAACGTCAAGATGTCCGTAAAAACCGTCGATAAGCTCATAGCAATAGGCATCGTTGTTCTTATTGCCTGTGTTGTTTTTGCGATAAGCCATGCAGGGTTTACGGTCACCTTCGATACGAACGGCGGCTCGCAGATCGAAAATCAGAAGGTTATGCACGGTCAATTGGTTAGCGTCGAAAATGACCCCGTCAAAGAGGGCTATGTGTTCACAGGCTGGTATATCGACAAAGACTGCACAAGAAAGTTCGATATCGGTAAAGACACGATAAGCGAAAGTATAACACTCTATTCGGGCTGGGTCGAAGCGGAATAACAAGGGTATATATAGGAGATTTGAGATGTATTTTGCAAACGAAAAGAGATATGAGAAAATGCAGTATAACCGCTTGGGAAAAAGCGGACTGAAACTGCCCGCCGTCTCCCTCGGACTTTGGCATAACTTCGGCGATACCGCGCAGTTTTCCAATATGAAAGAGCTGTGCTTTACTGCATTTGACAACGGCATTACGCATTTCGACTTAGCCAATAATTACGGTCCGGCGCCCGGCAGCGCCGAAGAGAATTTCGGCAGGATTCTCGCTCAGGAGATGGGAGCCTACCGCGATGAAATGATAATCAGCACCAAGGCGGGCTATGCCATGTGGCCCGGACCGTACGGATGCCGCAACGGAAGCCGCAAATACCTTCTTGCGAGCCTTGATCAGAGCCTTAAACGCATGGGACTTGAGTATGTCGATATTTTTTATCATCACTGCCTCGACCCGGAGACTCCGCTCGAGGAGACAATGGGCGCACTCGCGCAGGCCGTTCACAGCGGCAAAGCTCTCTATGCGGGAGTCTCCAATTACGACGGCGAAAATCTTGAAAAGGCGTGCGGAATTCTTGACGACCTCAAGTGCCCGTTCGTGATAAATCAGAACAGGTATTCGATATTCGACAGAACCGTTGAGCAAAACGGTCTCAAGAGCACAGCCGCGCGGCTGAACAAGGGCATTATAGCCTTCAGTCCGCTCGCGCAGGGTATGCTCACCGACAGATATTTAAACGGCATTCCCGGCGACAGCCGAGTCATGACGGATGGCAGATTCCTGTCCGCTGACGCAATAACCGAAGAAAAGCTTGAAAAAGTTCGCGCGCTTTCGGAAATTGCAAAGGAGAGAAACCAGACTCTCGCGGAAATGGCTTTGGCATGGGTACTGAAAGATGAACGAATGACATCGGTGATTGTAGGAGCAAGTTCCGTAAAGCAGTTGGCGGACAATCTGAAAACATTGGAGCATTTGGAGTTTGCAGAAGAAGAACTGCAAGAGATTGAACGAATATTATCTCGGATGATTTAATTTCGTTCAAAGAATCTCGCAGTTTTTATATATGCTTTATTCCTTTTTTAAATGAATTCTTTTTTGGTAAGACTGTGGACTTTCTCCGTACATATCTTTAAAACATTTGCTATAATATGCGATAGAACTAAAACCAACCATGTCGGCAATCTCGCTAATGTTGAGTTCTGGATGTTCTACAAGTAGTGTTATACTCTTTTTAAGTCTTGTATTTAATATTAGATTATTAGGAGTTTGCCCTGTGGTTGCTTTTATTTTATTGAATAGATTAGTTCTGGCCATTCCCATTTCTTGTGCAAAGGCATTTATTGTGAAATCAGGATTATCCATATTGTTTTCTATAACCTCCATAATTTTTTCTAGAATATTTTTGTCAATATCATTTGTGGCCAGTGATTGAATATTGACATTGTTGTTTGACTGCTTGAACTTTTCTTGCAGTAACTTTCTACTTTTAATCAAATTATTACATCGGGCAATAAGCAGATTGATATTAAATGGTTTCAGAATATAGTCATCAGCCCCTGTCTGATAGCCCTCCATTGTATATTTGATAGAAATATTTGCCGTTAATAATACGATTGGAATGTGAGAAGTGTTATAGTCATTTTTTAATTTTTTGCATAGTTGTATTCCTGATAATTCCGGCATTATCACATCACTCAATATGATATCGGGAATTTCTTTTTGAGCTAATAATAATCCTTCTTTGCCATTAGAAGCGGTCAGTAGATTATAAGTCGGAGCAAATACATTACATAATAAATTTCTTATATCATCATTGTCTTCTACAATAAGCATAGTCAATTCGTGATTATCTGTTTGCGTTGCATTATATTGTTCAAAACCAGCATCTATCATTTGTATGGATTCAGTATCAATAATCTGATCGCGATTATTTTTATCTGTCCCAATCTCGTCTTCGGAAAAATGGTTATTGCCTAATTTAAGATAGATTGAAAATTTACTTCCTTGTTCAGGTATGCTTTCTACTATAATCTTTCCGTGATGTAATTCTATAATCGATTTGCTTAGTGATAATCCGATTCCTGTTCCTGAGGCTTCTGGATGTTCTATATTATTAGATGCTTGATAGAAATATTCAAATATTTTTTCTTGGTCTTTTTTGTTGATTCCGCATCCGTTGTCCTCAACTCCAAATACCACATAATCTTCTTCAATATTGATAAATACTTTTATAATTCCGTGATCTTGTGTATATTTAAATGCATTTGATAAAAGATTGTTGACAACTTTCTGCATTTGTTTCACGTCATACCACACATCTAATTCATTTATTTTTTTCTTGAAAGTGAATTCTATGTTTCGTTTATCTGCATAGGGTTTAAAGAGTAGATAGTTTTCGTATAAGAAGTTGACAATATTATTTTTGGTTACAGTGATTTTTAATTGTTTGTTTTCTTGTTTTCTAAAATCTAATAATTCAAGAATCAACTGTTTTAACTGTAAACTGTTCTTGTAGATGTTAAGAATTTTGCGATAATTGTCGGGAACTTGTTGATCGGGAGATTGGAGAAGTAATTCCACTTCTCCAATAATAAGGGTCAAAGGGGTTTTGAACTCGTGAGATATGTTCGTGAAGAAGCTTAATTTGAATTGAGTTTTTTCTTCATTATCTTGTAAACGTTTTTTTTCGTATTTGATGATTTCTTTTAGTTTGATCTTGACTTTAAGAGAATGAGATAGATAAAATATAATTGATAGTATGATTATTATATAGATTCCCACTGCTAAAGGACTTTTATAAAAAGGTGGTAAGACATTAATCTCTATAGAAGTACGTTCGGCATTAGAATTAAGAGTACCTTCTTTGGAGGTGATTAAGAGCGTATATTTCCCTGAAGGCAAATTAGAATATGTAATGGAATTGAAATTGTTTGTATTAATCCAGTCATTAGAATATCCTTCCAGGCAGTAGTAGATTTCTTGTTGTTGCTGTGTATAATTAAGAGTGGTGAATTGAATGCTGAACACTTTTTGATTATCATTCAATGTTATTTTATCCGTATAGTATAATGCCTTATTTAATATACCTGTCCGGTCATTGACATGAATCTCTTTGTTATTTACTAATAAACGATAGGGGATAATTTTCTCATAGGTCTGTTTTATATTATTATATTGTTTAAAAGATAGCAATCCATTGATACTTCCTAAAAATATTTCATTATCTCTTGTTTTATATAATGAATATTCATTAAAACCACTGATAGGCAAACCTGTTGAACTAGAGTAATTAGTGACCTTTTTAGTGTTTATTTCGAATAATGAATAGCCTTGATTATTGAGAATTAGTAGTTTGCCAGTCTCGACCTCTACTATGCCATATATGCAGTCGCTTTGCAGTCCGTCTTTCTGTGATATGATTTTCTCAAATTTTTGCTCCTTCTTATTGAATAGGTGTAGCCCATTTCCCCATGTAGCTAGCCAAATATTTTTTTGGCTGTCTTCAAATATGTAGACTGTGACGTTGTGTCTGTTAGGAGAAGATGATTTTTGTTCGTTGAAGAATTTTTTTAATATTTGTTTGTTCAGATCGTAAGAATATAGGTATTCTCCTGTTACAATCCATAGAGTAGAAGAATGATCAATAAATAAATCAGTAGCGTAAGTAATTCCTTCTTCTTTGGATGTATCTTTGAAAAGTTGCTGGACTTTATGGGTTATAGGATCAAATAAACATACTCCCGAATAAGTTGAAATAAATAGTTTGCCCTTATAAGGAATGATATCGGAAATTATATTTGAGGGTAGTGAATTAGAGTCGTTTGCATTGTGGTAAAAATGGGTGAACTTTTTATCTTTTAAACTGAATTTGTTTAATCCATTATGAGTACCAATCCATAAAATATTCTTTTGATTATCTAAATAAAGGCTTTTTATTTGATTGCTGGATAAACAATTAGAAGTAGACTTATGCTTATACCATGTGAATTTTTTGTTTATACGATCAAAATAATTAAGTCCTCCGCCTTCGGTACCTATCCAAAGGTTTCCAATAGAATCTTCCAGCATTTTACCAACAACCGGAAGACTGAGGCCTGCACCTTCTGTTGGCGAGTCTTTGTACAAAGTATATATTTGGTGTGCAGGATTGAAATAATTAACACCTCCGAAATAAGTGCCTATCCATATATTACCTTGATTATCATTGAGGATACAAGTTATAGAAGAGTGGCTGAGACTTCCTGGTCTATTATCTGAACCATAAAAAGTGAACTGACTGTCAGTAAGATTAAATTTGTTCAGTCCTATTTTGGTCGCTATCCAAAGATTGCCTTCATTGTCTTCACAGCAACTGCGTGTGTTATTGGATGCAATTCCTTGATTTTCTTTTTGTTTATAAATATGTTTCAGTGTTGTATCATTGAAACGATAAAGTCCATCTCCCATAGTACAAACCCATGTGCTTTTTTGAGAGTCTTGGTAAATATCGAGTACTTCAGAATTTATTTGAATATTTTTAATCTCTTTTCCGGATAAAATGAATAGTCCATGTTGTTTTGTACCGATCCAGAGATCATTATCAACGAACTTTAATACATTGATTTTTATATAGGGGTTTTCTAATTCGAAATAGAGTGAATGTTTTCCATCCTTATGGAATAATATTTTATTGTTCAATGCAATGTAAAGTCCGTTGTGATATGTGATGGTGGATACATTATCATGAATTATCGTATTGAATTGTTCTTCTTTTAATTTGAATACCGATACGCCTTGCGAGCCTTGTATGTAAATATCTCCTTGTCCGTTACCGCATATTTTCTGAATACTATTATAAAGTAGACTGTTTAGATTATCTTCTTCGGATTTATAAGTAACTACGGTGGTTCCATTAAATAAATTTAATCCTTCTCTAGTTCCGATCCATATAAACCCGCGTTCATCTTGATAAATAGAAGTCACCGTATGGTGTGAAAGCCCATTTTCTATATTCAGTTTGCTAAAGAATATATTTTGTTCTTGAGCGTACAAATATTGAATGAATAGAATAAAGAATAAGAAAAATGTTTTTTTCATGATAGTGAGTCGCTGGTTAGTTCGCAAATTTAAATCTTTTATATTTTCTGTGCAATAGGGAGCTTATTTATATGATTTTATGTTTTTTCAAAATCGTACATTTGGTCTGTACTATTTTGGAAATTCTTTTTTTTGAGAATCGCGGATAATAATAAAAACAATATGAACTATTCTTAAATTCACTCTGAACTCATTACCATACTTTTGCTTGTGAATAATAAATATCAATGGTATGAAAAAACATTTCCTTCTTATTTATGGTTTGCTAATCATCGGCTCTACGAAAGCCCAGAATAACTTGAAACTTTGGTATACGAAACCGGCTCAAGTATGGGAAGAGGCCTTACCATTAGGCAATGGACATTTAGGAGCGATGGATTATGGAAATCCGAAACAAGAAATCTTTCAATTAAATGAAAAAACACTGTGGTCAGGTATTCCTGATGATGGTTTGAATAATAAAAGTAAAGATGCGATTCCTCTTATCCGAGAGAAAATTGATGCCGGAGAATATAAGGAAGCAGCAGATTTATGGATTAATAATTGTCAAGGTCCGTATACTGCACGATATTTGCCGATGGCTAATTTACATATTGATATGCCGGTCTCTGCCAATGTAAAAGTAAATAAACGTGAGTTGGATATTGCTCGTGCAGTATCTGCAGTAGACTTTATATTGAATGATATTCCATGTAAAAGGTCATCTTTTATATCCTATCCTGATAGGATGATGGTAATTCATTATGAGTCGGGGAAGGAAAGCACTTTTAGCTTTGATATTTCGATGGAGTCAATGCTGAAAAATAAAGTGTCGTGTAAGTCGGATGACTATATGTTGATGGAGGGTGTAGCACCTAGCTTTGTTCCTTTTGCAGAGAAAGATTCTGCTTTGATCCGTTATGAGGATCATTTAGGGAAGGGGTTACAGTTTCAAGTACATATAAAGGTTGTTGCTGATGGTGGTGATGTTAAAAATATAGCTAATTCTGTCTTATCGGTCAGAAATGCCCGCAATGTAACAATCTTTTTATCAGCTTTGACAAGCTATCATGATTTTAACCGATTTCCAATTTATGATAAACAACGACTATTTGGAGAGAATGAGGCTTTTATCCAACGTGCTGTTGCTAAGGGATATGATTCATTATTGTCTTCTCATATAAAAGATTATGACTCTTTGTTTTCTCAATTGGAGATTTGTATTGGCAAACCTTCCATTGCATCTCAAAGTACCCTTGAACTATTAAAGAAAAGAAATGCCAAGAATGCTGAAATTTATAATTTGTTGTATCAATACGGGCGTTATTTGATGATTGCTTCTTCTAGAATAGGAACACTTCCTTCCAATTTGCAAGGAATGTGGAATAATGCGTTGATTCCCAAATGGGGCTGTAATTATACAACAGACATTAATTTGGAGATGAACTATTGGTTAACAGAATCAACCGGTTTGTCGGATTGTCATAAGCCTCTGTTAGATTTTATAGAGACATTATCCATTAGTGGTGAAAAAACAGCAAAGAACAATTATGGCATTTCTGAGGGATGGATGGTTCATAGTAATTCAGATGCATGGGGGCAAAGCGTGCCTCAGGGAGGGTTTGATAAAGATTATGAAGTAAGAGCGGCGCGTTGGACTTGTTGGCAAATGGCGGGCGTGTGGTTAGCTCAACATTTATGGGAACATTATGATTTCAATAGGGATACGACATATTTAAGGTCTTTTGCTTATCCTTTGATGAAGGGAGCAGCTGATTTTGCATTGAATTGGCTGTATAAAGATAAAGAAACCGGATATTTGGTTACTAGTCCTTCGTCTTCGCCCGAAAATAGATTTTGGTATATAGATAAATCCGGAAAAAAGCAAGTTGGAGAGATTAGCAAAGCTGCTACAATGGATATGGCTCTACTTTGGGACTTGTTTACTAATTGTATTGAGGCTGCCCGGATTTTAGGAATTGATATGGAGTTCGCGCAAAAACTGGAGCTATGTAGAGCTGAACTATTTCCCATGCAAATAGGAAAGTATGGTCAACTTCAGGAATGGTTTAAGGATTTTGAGGAATGTGAGATACGACATCGCCATTTGTCTCATTTATTTGGATTATATCCGGGCAAGCAGATTATTCCGAGAAGGGATACAGTACTGGCCTCTGCTGTTAAAACGACATTGTTAAGACGTGGTGATACAGGTCCCGGATGGGATATGGCGTGGAAAGTATGCCTTTGGAGTCGTTTAGAAGAAGCTGAGAAAGCGATGGAGATATTTGATAATGGCATTAATTGTGTTGATCCACATTTGACTGGTGAATGTGGAGGAGGACTTTATCCTAACTTGTTTGCAGCTTATCCTCCTTTTCAGATTGATGCGAATTTCGGAATTGTGGCAGCTATGACAGAAATGCTGTTACAAAGTTATGCCAATGAACTATTCCTGCTTCCCGCATTGCCACAAAAATGGGACTGTGGTTATATAAAAGGTTTAAAGGCAAGAGGAAATTTTAAAGTAGAAATGACTTGGAAAGATCGTCAAATTACAGAATTTACTATAGAATCTTTATCTGGAGGGAATTGTATTATTCGTACTTTTGATCCGTTAGAATCAGAAGATATGGATTTGCAAGTTATTACAGATAGGCAGATAAAAAGACCTCCTGAAGGAAAATTCTTGGTGAATACAAATAAATCAATTGATGCTTTGAAGTATAAACAAACTTATGTTTATTCATTTAATACCGAGAAAAACAGAACTTACAAATTCAAACTAAAAAATAGAAAAGTATTATGAAAGACTGTTTATTTAATTTTAGAAGTGTAATCTTCTTGTGTTTCTGTATATGTGCTCAATTAATGAGTGCGCAGAAACAAGTGAGTGGAGTCGTTTTTGATGATCAGGGTGAGAAACTGATCGGTGTGACAGTACAATTAAAGAGTTCCCAACAAGGTGGTACTATTACAGATATGGATGGGAATTTTAAAATTCAATCAAATTCCCAGAAAGATATCTTGATTTTTACTTATGTCGGGTATAAAACATTAGAACGTCAAGTTTCCTGGAATACTCCGATGAAGATAAAATTAGAGAGCGACAATGTTTTTTTGGATGAAATTGTAGTCGTTGGCTATCAGGATATGAAGAGAAGGGATTTGACTGGATCTGTTGGAAAAGTGGCGATAGAAGATCTTCAGAAAGTTTCGGTGCCCAATTTTGATCAAGCGCTGGCGGGGCGTGTCGCTGGTGTGCAAGTTAGTTCATCAGAAGGTATGCCTGGAGCGAGTATGAATATTGTTATTCGTGGTAATAACTCCTTGACTCAGGAAAACTCACCTTTATATGTTATTGATGGCTTTCCAGTGGAGGATCCGGAAATAGCATCGACTTTAAGTCCTAATGATATTCAGTCTTTGGATATTTTGAAGGATGCTTCGGCCACTGCTATTTATGGTGCTCGAGGTGCAAATGGTGTAATAATGATTACAACGAAAAAAGGAGTGGCGGGCAAGATGAAAATCAATTATAATATGTCGGCAGGTGTACAGAATCTTTCCAATAAATTAGAAATGATGAATGCTTATGATTTTGTGAAGTTGCAATCGGAAATATATACGGCTTCTGAGATGGAAAGTAGCAACGGTGGATATTTCCAAACCTACAATGGTAAAAAGTATACATTAGAAGATTATAGAAACATTGCTCAGTATGATTGGCAGGATTTTATTTTTCGTTCGGCATGGCAACAGAGTCATAATGTGTCATTAAGCGGGGGAACGGAGAGTGTGCGTTATAATGGTTCATTCTCTTACTATGATCAAGATGGAGTTGTGATAAATTCAAATTATAAGAAATTGAATGGACGTATGAACTTGCTTATTAAAAGAAATAAGCTGACTGCAAATATTACCGGTAATTATTCTCATACGGTCTCTTCTGGGGCTAGCCCTTCACAGAATAATTATACCGGAATGAATAATCTGTTCTATAGCGTTTGGGGATATCGTCCGGTTACAGCACCCAATGAGTCTTTAGAGAGCTTGAAGAATAATATCATGGACTCAGGAGTAGATCAACTGGTTGACTATCGCTTTAATCCCATCCTTTCTTTAGAAAATGAGTATAATAAACGTTTTTATTCAGGTTTTAATGTGAACGCTTATGTGGAGTATGAATTTATAAAAGGATTGAAAGTAAAAGTTTCCGGTATTTATAGTGCTGACGACAGAAGAAATGAAAGTTTCAACAACTCTAAAACTAAAAATGGATATCCGGGTTCTACGAGTGGGGTAAATGCATATTTGGGTGTGACCAAGAAGGATACTTGGTTGAATGAGAATACGATTGCTTATAATACGACATTTAATAAGAAACACCATCTAAGCACATTGGCTGGTATTACTTTACAATCGTCTCAATATAAATCGAACACTACTAATATGAAAAAAATCCCATTCGAAAGTTTAGGAATGGCGGGAATGTCTTTGGGAGAACCTTCGACTACATCTTCATCAATACTCGAAAGTTCCTTGTTGTCTTATTTAGCGCGTGCTAACTATAATTATGCATCTAAATATTATTTGACTGTATCGTTTCGTGCTGATGGTTCTTCCAAGTTTGACAAAGACAATCGGTGGGGATATTTTCCTTCGCTATCTACAGCGTGGAATATCTCGAATGAGAAATTCTTTAAACCTATCAAACGAGTTATTAATTCCTTAAAGATAAGAGCAGGTTGGGGGCAAACCGGTAATAATCGGATAGGTGAATATGACCGTTTTGCATTATTGGATATGTTGAAAGGAAACTCTGGGACTTATACGACTTCCGGCGCTTTGATACATTCGGTGTACCCCGAAAATAATACTCCTACTAATGTTGGAGTTTCTCCTATAAGACTAGCTAACAAAAGCTTGAAGTGGGAAACAACGAGTCAAACGAATGTTGGTTTGGATGTTTCGTTATTCAACAGCCGTATTAACTTAACGATTGATTGGTATAAAAAAATAACCTCAGATTTGCTTTATTATACAGAAGTTCCGTTGACTTCCGGATATGGTGGAGCAACAAAGAATATTGGTAAGGTGGATAATACCGGTTTGGAACTAACATTGAACACTGTGAACATTAAAACAAAAGATTTTCAGTGGACTTCCAACTTCAATATTGCCTTCAATAGAAATAAAGTGAAGGCATTGGCTGAAGGAGTAAATGCAAAGACATCTATGGCCTATTTTGATAGTAATTTTAATTCTATTCCGAGTTATATTGCGAAAGTCGGTTATCCAATAGGTATGATGTATGGATATCTTTATGAAGGTACTTATAAACTGGATGAATTTGATAAAGTAGGTAATAGTTATGTATTGAAAAGTGGAATTCCTTATTTTTCTGCAGATGGAAAGAATAAGATACAACCTGGATATCCCAAATATTCAGATATTAATGGCGATGGGGTGATTAATGATGATGATCGTACTATGATTGGTAGAGGGGAAGCGCTTCATACCGGTGGCTTTACTAATAATTTTTCTTATAAAGGGTTTGATTTAAGTGTGTTTTTACAATGGAGCTATGGTAATGATATTTTAAATGCGAATCGACTTATTTTCGAATCAACATTTAATAAACGTAAGAATCTAAATCAGTTTGCATCATATGCAGACCGTTGGTCGATGGATAATCAAGAAAGTAATATTCCTTGTGTAAATTCATCGGCTGGTAATAATGTGTTTTCATCAAGGGTGATAGAAGACGGTTCTTATCTGCGTATAAAAGATGTTGTGCTTGGTTATTCTTTTCCTAAACATTGGTTAAAGAAAATATCAATAGATAAGCTTAGGGTATATGTTTCAGCACAGAACTTGATGACATTTACTTCCTACTCGGGATATGATCCGGAAGTGTCTATTCGAAACTCGGCTTTGACTCCCGGATTGGATTATTCCGCTTATCCCCGGACAGTTAATTTTAATTTTGGTATAAATGTAGGATTTTAAAAACTGATCGTTATGAGATTATTTAAATATATAGTTTTGTCAACTTCAATGTTTGCTTTAGGTGCTTGTGATTTCTTGGAAAAAGAACCTTATAATTTGACTCCTGAAACTTATTTTAATAATGAGGCTGAACTGAATAAAATACTGACAGGGGTATATAGTCCCCTAATGCAAGAACAGTTTTATGGTGAAAACTACCCATCTTATTTAGTAGGGGGCGATGATCTTTCGTTCTATCAGCGGAGCACACCGAAAGTGGCGGTTTGTTGCGCTACAGCAAGTAGCAGTACACCGGAGATTATGATGTTTTGGAGGATATTGTATGAGGGAATAAATCGTGCAAATACATTATTGAAGAATGCAGATAATGTGCCGGATGTTACTTCGGAAAATCTTATTCGCATCAAAGCGGAAGGATATTTCTTACGTGCTTTTTATTATTTTCATTTGGTTCAGTGTTGGGGCGATGTTCCTTTGGTGCTAGAGCCAACGGAAGATGTGGAAAATTTGGCTATACCAAGGACTGATAAACAGATCGTTTACAACCAGATAATAAAGGATATTGAAGAGAATGCTATTCCATACCTGCCTACGGCAGCAGAAATCTCCACTCCGGAAAGAATCTCGCAAACAGCTGCACAGGGAATATTGGCGCGTATTTATTTGTTCCGTGCCGGTGAACATTATAGAGATGGAAAGGCTGCTGGTCAGGAAGTTAGTACTTATTTCTCGAAAGCGGCTTATTGGGCAAAAAAAGTGAAGGAAAGTGGGCTGCATGATTTGGTTAAGCCATATAGTCAGGTGTTTATAGATTTGGCCTCGGATAAATATAATAGTACTGGAATCCGTGAAAGCATGTGGGAAATAGCAGAAGCTGGCAATCGTATTAATGATGTGGAATATTCTGCCGGAAAAATAGGAAGTGTATATGGATTTGGTTGTGGTACGGATTTCTCTGCTAATGAAGATTATAAATCGAAGAAAGGCATGGAAAATCCGGGATATTCCAATAAATCGTTTTTTGCATCTTTGAAACTTTATAATATGTATTATTCGGATGAACCGAATAATATTGATAGAGAGCGTGGCGATTGGAATATTGCTCCTTATGAATATCTGATGGCTAATGGAAAGGTGGCAGGTAGAGAATATTATTATCCTTTGAAACCTAGTGGATTAAATGAAGTGGATGGAATGCCTTGCACTCAAAAAACAGAAAGCCAGTCTTCAAATAAGGTTCGTTGTATTGCCAAATACCGGCGGGAATATGAAACAATATTACCTAAAAGTAAGTATTATACTCCCATCAATTTCCCGGTGTTGCGATACAGTGATGTGCTATTGATGCTTGCGGAAGCAGAAAATGAGGTGAACGGGGGGCCTAATGATTTAGCTCGTGAATGTATCAATGAAGTTAGAGAGCGGGCAAATTTAAACCCGTTACCAGAAACGTTGACTGATCAAGCTGAATTTAGAGAGGCGATCAAGAAAGAGAGAGCAATGGAACTTTGTTTTGAAGCGTTAAGGAGATGGGACTTGATTCGTTGGGGGGATTTTTATAATACTATGCAAGGTATGGGAATTTATGTGAATGATGCTGCGTGGGGAAGTAATTACAAATATGCATCTGCTTATTATGATGTGACTCCTTCGTATGTCTATTTTCCGATTCCAGCATGGGAGATTTCGACAAATGGTCAGATGGAACAAAATACCGGATGGTAATAAACTGTTAAACTCGTAATTTATGAAAACAAGATTTTATATATTCAGTATCCTATTCTTATCTTTAATGTCATGTGATAAGGATATAGAAAGAGATTTAAATGTAAGTGTACAGGCATTTGCGGAAGGTGGTGAGATGATTGATGGCACCTTTGTCGTAAAAAAATCAGTACCTGTTACATTCAAGATTAATGGTGAACCTGATTTTATTACAGTCTTTAATGGGGAGAGCGGGCATATGTATGATAGAAGAAGTATGACAGAACTTCCTGAGGGGGCTATTTCTTCCAAATTCTCTTGTGCGTTTTATACGCAATATGAGAATAATGCAGAGAATACTTTTCGCGTTTATCTTTCTACTTCTTATGAAGGGTTGACCAAATCTCAAGCACAAGATAAACTCAATCTGAATGCTGAAGGTGTCTGGATAGACATTTCGGAGAAATGTAATATTCCGAAAGGGCGTAATGATAAAACGTACAATACGGTTGGAGGATATTCGGTTGTTGAAGTTTCATTAGACGAATATTTATCTTCTCCCTCTCTGACAATTGCTTTTTTATATGATGTTACCACAGATGCGATTCGTCCTCGTTGGGAAGTTCATGATTTTAAGATAGTTGCTACAGATATTGAAGCCGGTAGTACTTCCGAGTTGACGGCTTCTTCAATTGGATTTTCACCATTTTACGAGAATGTGTCCGAAGCAGACGCCTATAAAACCGTGACAAATAATGCAGGTGGCTTTTGGAATCTCTCTAAAATATCATCATCAGGTACTCAGGCCAGTGGTAGCATTAAATATAATGGTATGATGGGAATCCATTCAAGATCTAAAAATAAAGATGAAATTTTGGATAGAAGTTGGCTTATTTCTAAACCCTTTAGCTTGAGAGCTTATCAGCCGGATTCGGGCGAAGCAATAAAAACGATTACAGAATCTCAGGATGAGTATACACACACGTATAGCAAGGTGGGTGATTATAAAGTCTCTTTTATCTTTGTAAATGAGAATTTTCAATATAGGCAAGAGTGTGTAAAGCATATAAATATAAAAGTGACAGACTAGGAAAATGAAAAACTATATACTGTTCTTGGGATTGTTGGCTTTTCTCTTCTTAGGAGGTTTGGTAATCTCTTGTAAAGGGGATGAGGAAATAACTGTGGATACTCCTCTTCCTACGGATAATATACCGGAGGAAGAGGGTGAAAATGAAACACCCGAACAATCTTTTCAGAAATCGTGTGCAACGATTATTGAAAGAATAACGACAGAGAATGTATCGGCTATTCAAAATGTGAATACATTGGCAAATGTTGTGGATGGACATTTGGATAAGATGAAAGAGGACGGTTCCTTTTCCGATGTGAATTATGAAGATAAGGCGTATACAAGTTGGCCGGTGGTAACTCATTTGGATCGTGTAAAGCAAATGGCATTAGCGTATATTATTCCGGGAAATGCTTACTGTCAACAGGCAGATTTATACGAGAAAATAGTGAAAGCGTTGGAATATTGGAATGATAATCGGCCTATGAGTAATAATTGGTGGTATAATGAAATATCAGTGCCACGATCAATGGGATTAATTTTGGTATTGTTACGTTCTGGAAAAGAAAAGGTACCGAAAGAAATAGAAAACGCTTTGTTGAAATATTTGCAAAATTCGAGCAAAAAACCCTCAGAATATGAGGCGGCAAATAAAGTGGACGTTACTTTGCATTGGCTTTATAGAGGGTGTTTACAGCAGGATAAAGAGGTTGTGGATATTGCTGTAAGTGAAGCATTCTCTCCGCTGGCTTATACAACGGGAGAGGGAATACAGTATGATAATTCTTATTTTCAGCATAGCCAGCAGTTATATATAGGCGGATATGCCACGGTTTTAGTAAATAGAGCGGTAGAGATTGCTATATATGCATCTGGTACGGATTATGCCTTGACAACAGAACGGTTGAGTGTGTTGAGTGAATTTGTACGGGGAACTTTGTTGAGATGCATAAGAAAGCAGTATATGTTTTATAATGTGATGGGGCGTAGTATAGCTCGTTTTGGGGCCTTGAATCAAGGAACGGGAATGATCAGTCTGCTAAATAAGCTGAAACAGGTGGATATTAGTCATATTTCTGAGTATGAACAGGCTATTATGTTGCTTAGCGGTGGTGAATATAATGGTATGGGAAAAACTTTAACACATTATTATGTGGGAGATTTTACTTTGTACCAAAGTGCGGATTATTCTATTGGTGTACGGGCAGTTTCTAATCGTACTTATAGATGTGAAAATGGTAATGGAGAAAATTTGAAAGGCTATTTTTTGTCTGATGGCTCAATGGTAATTTCACGGGAGGGGAATGAATATGTTGATATTTTCCCTGTATGGGATTGGGGTAAAGTACCGGGAGTCACAGCTCCTCAAATAAGTTCAATTCCGGTAATAAAAAACTGGACACAAAAAGGGGAATCTGACTTTGTCGGTGGAGTTTCTGATGGAAAAATAGGTGCATCGGTCTATAAAATGAATAATACAAAAGATGGTATTCGTCTGTCGGCAAATAAAGCTTGGTTCTTTTGGGATAAAGAAATTGTGTGTTTGGGAAGTAATATAACTTCTGTTATGAACGAGGAAGTGACGACTGCATTAAATCAATGTTTGTTGAGTGGGACGGTAGCTTATTCAAACGGTGGAAATGTATCTTCTATCTCAAAAGGGATGGAGGTGACTAATGCAACTGTTGATTGGGTATTACATAAGAATGTTGGTTATTTTCTTCCACAAAAGCAGGTGGTCTCTTTTAAAGCAGAAAATAGGAAAGGTAGTTGGAAAGATATCAATACTGCGGAAACGCATGGCACTACTTATAAAGATGTTTGTACAATTTGGTTGTCTCATGGTTCACAGCCGTCAAAAGCTACTTATAGTTATATCATCGTACCTAATATGGCAGATGCTACTGCTATGCGTAATTATGATGTGTCGAATATGGAAATTCTATCGAATACGGAAAATGTTCAAGCTGTACGTGATAGGACGACAGGGGTTGTTCAGATTATATTCTACAAAGGAGCAACTTTGAATTTTGATAATACAGAGGTGGCTGTTGATAGTGGATGCGCTTTAATATTAAAAGATTATAAGACTGTGTTTGATGTATATATATCGGATCCTTCACATAATGTGAAGCAACTGACGCTAAGAATCAAACGTTCGGGAAAAGAGGCAAGCGAGACTCTCAATACTTTGTTCTCCAATGATGGAAATCATAAGGGAAAATCTCACTATATTAGTATGTCGTTAAAATAAAAAACTATATTGTGAAAAAATACATTTGTACATTACCATTATTGCTTCTGAACATATTTGTTCTGATGGGGCAGAAGAATTTTGAGGAGTCATGTGAGATGATTATCAAAAAGATTGCAAGTGATAATCTTTTGTCAGTTAATGACGTTGAGGCCTTAGATAGGAATGTTGCATACTATCTTTCTGAAATAGCAGATGATGGTCATTTTCCGGATGTGGATTATGGAGATAAGTCTAGAACTAATTGGAAACCTATGCTGCATTTGGATAAACTTTATCAAATGGTTTTAGCTTATGTGATTCCCGATGGAAGTCATTTTCAACAACAACAGTTGTATGAGAAGATTGTGCGTGGCTTGGAATACTGGAATAAAGCATACTGTAAAAGTGCGAATTGGTGGTATAATCAAGTTGGGGCTCCACGTCTGTTGGGAAAGACTCTGGTTGTACTGAGAACGGGGGGGAAGTCAATATCGGATAATTTGGAGAATAGTTTGTTGCAGCAAATGAAAACTGTAGGTGGAAATCCTTCCGATCCGAACCGTACAGGCGCCAATAAAGCAGATATTGCTTTACATTGGCTATATAGAGGGTGCTTACAACAAGATAAGGAAACTGTTGATGTTGCAGTGAGGGAAGCGTTTGCTCCTTTGTCTTATACGACTTTGGAGGGTATACAGTATGATAATTCATATTTTCAGCATAATCAGCAATTATATATAGGAGGATATGCATCTGTTTTGATTAGTAGAATTGTTGAGATTGCTTGGTATACTGTCAACAGTGATTATGAACTTTCAGGAGAACGATTGAACCTTTTGAGTAAGTTTGTCAGAGATACTTTTTTGAAATGCATTAGAGGTAAATTTATGTGTTACAACGTGATGGGACGGGGTATTAGCCGCAAAGATGCCATAAATCAGAAGGGTATAGTAGATTGGCTGAATAAACTGAAACTAATCGACAAAGAATATGCAACGGAATATGAAAATGTTTTATCAGCTTTCTCTAGTGGTAGTAATAAAACAGAAAAAAAATATTCCTCTTTTACTCACTATTATGTCGGAGATTTCTCAATATTCCAAAATGTAGATTACTCTTTCGGAGTGAGAACGGTGTCGGAGCGGACATATCGAAGTGAAGAAGGTAATGGGGAGAATCTGAAAGGGTATTTCCTTTCTGATGGTTCAACGGTAATATCTGTGACGGGTAATGAATATGAAAACATCTTTCCTGTGTGGGACTGGTGTAAAATTCCCGGTACTACTTGTCCGCAAATGGATACTATTCCCCGTATGGAAAAAACATGGACACATTTAGGAGAGTCGGATTTTGTAGGAGGAGTTTCCGATGGGGATATGGGAGTAGTAGCTTATAAGATGAATAATGATCAAGATGGAGTAGATGTCTCGGCAAAAAAAGCTTGGTTCTTTTTGGGAAAAGAGGTTGTATGTTTGGGCAGTGATATTTCTACGTCTGCAGGTTATCCTTTAACTACTACTTTAAATCAGTGTCTGCTGAGCGGAAATGTATATTGTTCAGAAAAAGGGCAAGTGAAAACTATTGAAAAAGGAGGAAGTATATCTAGTGCTTCGCTTGACTGGATCTTACATAATAAAGTTGGATACTTTTTTCCACAAGCTCAATCCGTGTCTTTAAAAGCAGAACATAAGATCGGCAATTGGCATGAAATAAATGAAACTCAAAGTAAAGCCACAGTACATAAGGATGTGTTTTGTGCTTGGCTTGATCATGGTAAACTGCCCTATAAAGCGACTTATAGCTATATAGTCGTTCCTAATGTATCTAGTGTTACTAATATGCAAAAATATAAGTCGTCTGACGTGGAGATTATAGAAAATTCAGCCTATGCTCAGGCCGTGAAACATAAAGGAATAGGAGTTACTCAAATCGTTTTTTATCAAAGCGGACAGTTATCTATTGGGGATATTGACCTTAGTGTAGATAAAGGTTGTATTATAATGATCAAAGAAAACGGGAAACAGCTGCTTTTTGATATTTCAGACCCGTCTCATAAATTGGATGTTCTTAATATTCAAATACGTTCTTCGAAAAAGAATAAGAGAACATTACAGGTTGATTTTTCAGATGATGGGTACCATAAGGGAAGGACGCATAGTTTGCAATGTAATTATTAAAACGAATGCCGAATAATTTAAACTTGTGTTTTATTAAAGAAGGACCTTTATGATTATTAAATAGATTGTAGGATAACAGATTAGTCAAAATTCGGTTTGAAAGGTTGGGCATATATATTATTGGGATGTTTCTCTAATATATAAATTGCCCGACCTTTATTATGTTATCGCTATTAGGCAGTGTCCATAATATTGTGTAAATGTAAACGGGATTCAGTTATAAGTTCTCTTACATCTGGATCTCAATATAGAAAAATATGACACTCCGGATGGTCAGGATAAAATATTGAATGATAATCTGGAATATTGGAGAGCCTGTACGGAACTCGTCCGTCCGAGACTTCTTTCTCCCTGCGTTTTGCCGGTATCATTCAGCGTGCTTGTAAGAAGACCGGACAACGTGTAGTCATTCTTGTAGATGAATATGATAAGCCTATGTTGTAGGCTATCGGTAACGAAGAGCTGCATACACAATTTGGGGAGTATTCCTCGATAAATAATACATTGTATTCTCCTCACTGAGTTTGAATAGATAAATCATCTGCCATCCTACACCAACCGCAACTTATATTGTTGAATACTAGTATATTAATGGTGTGTAGGATAGTGGTGTAGGATGGTTGCAGATGCGGTGTATCCTACACCTTTCCCTCGCTCATCCTTATGCCTTGCTTTACTTATCCTTACACACTTTTCTTTGCCATCCTGCTTTTCGCCAATTGTTTCCTGCGTATGAAACTTTAGTTTCCCCCGCTTGAAACTCTAGTTTCATCTGCCTGAAACTTTAGTTTCCCCTGCTTGAACCTTTAGTTTCATTTGCTTGAACTTCTAGTTCCCTGTGGTGAAACTACATTTTCTGTTACTTGAAACTATCTGTTCTACCGCTCTCTTTCGGCTCTTGATACTTGCTTTTCAGTCATTACTACCTGTCTTCTCAGTCATTAATAGCCTATGTGTTGAGTATTGACATCCTATACGTAGGTTGTTAATATCCCATATATGAGTTATTAATATCCTATATATTGCTTATTTATATCCTGTATTTAGGTTGCTAATGTGCTGAGTATCTATTGTTTATGCTTTTTGCCCATCATCTGCCGTCCGGTGATAGGCGGGTGATAGGTGACAGATGCGGTGATAGGTTGCTGGCAACCTGTCACCATGCCTTAAACTCCGATGAACAGGGACGTTCACGATTGCCGGTGATAGGTGATAGAGGAAAGTGCGAAAAATATCTGTGTATAAGTTTTCCGGGCTGATTATTTTTTTCTCTGTATTACTTGTTTAATAGAAATTTATAGCTACTTTTGTTGTAGCATACTTTCGTGCGTTGAAAGGAGCTTTGTTTTGGTTTTTTGTCGAGAACGGTTATTTGTTGCATTCAATCATAAAAATCCGCTAATTTTTTATCCACGAATGACAATGAGTGACAGGTCTCACGTAACATTGTATGTATAACCTTGTTATATGTCCAATTGAGCGTGGGACTATCACTTATGTCGTGGAGGGGTCTTAGCGGATACCTATGATTGGCATAAGCAGATAGTTCCTGCGCTCTCTTTTTTAATGAACCCTCGCACCATCGGGAACTGATGCGTACAAAACAATACGTGATGAATGCAGATTTTAAAGTCGATATTGTCCGCCTGATGCAGCATCCCATAATGAAAAAGCCTCTCGGTGATCTGAGTGAATCCGAACTGTGCTGTGCTCACGACATCCTTCGTCGTCTGATAGATTCTTCCGGTGATGAATCCTTCACTCTTGTTGATGTTCTCCAGATCTCCCGTTTGTACTATGCTTGGGGCGAACTTTCCTATGTCATGGGTGAAGACCCTGAAAAGACAATCAGGCATTTCCGCTCCTCCCTGCGTTTTCTGCAGAAAAGCGGTATTGACCTTAGTCTGGCTAAATGGCTTGAGTTGGTAAGTTTGCGGATCTCTGAGGAGCTGTAAGATGAAAATCGATTTGTTTTTGCTTTATACGGATAAGATGCCGGTCTTGCGTAGAGAGAGTAGTCTATTCTGGAGAAATTATGTTTAGATAGAGAATCTTTTAGTCTGGAGGAGAAATGCTTTTAACGCCGTTTGTTTGGTTTCACCCTAGCTCTTATTTCGTTTTATCCCTAACCAGTTGATTTGAGAGGCGTTGAAAGTCTGAAGGTTTCTTGCCTTTAGTCCTCCTCAGAAAGAGAGTGTCCGACGTTTATTCGTTGGTGCTCTCTTTCTTCTCACTTCTCTTTCTCTCTTTTCTCTTTGCGCGCACACATACGCACGCATGAGTATAATAATGTATCCTTTCCCTCGCTTCCATTGTCCTTTTCTCCCACTGTTGAAAAAATATGTTCTACAACATCGTTATGATTCAGCTAGTTAGCGTTTTTCTTTCAAAAAACTTCAAAAAAATAGTGGAATATATTTGGATGTTATGTATAAAGTGTCTACTTTTGCACCCGCTTTGCTAGAGAGACAGAGCCTAATGATTGACATTCTGCTAAAGAGTAAGGGTTCAGAAAATAAAAACAAAAAACTTTCGAAAAAGTTTGGAGGTTATCTGAAAAAGTCCTTATCTTTGCATCCGCTTTCGCAAAGAAAGCAGGCGCGGCGGAAGCCACGTTAGTTCTTTGAAATATTGATAAACAATACAAGTAGTACAAGTTAAAATAGAACCGTCAATGCTTATATAATATAGGTATAGGTAATAGAGTCAATAAATTGTACGGCATCCTGAACAGAGCAAAACGCTATCCTATGGGATAGATGAACAATACTTTTACAATGAAGAGTTTGATCCTGGCTCAGGATGAACGCTAGCTACAGGC
>ERZ860322.79-NODE-79-length-70229-cov-5.358509_pt1 | contig 70229 bp, 52 predicted proteins | sample MGYA00509979_ERZ860322 | MGnify/ENA primary metagenome ERZ860322 (study PRJEB30046, sample SAMN00715217) | human gut metagenome | study: EMG produced TPA metagenomics assembly of the A metagenome-wide association study of gut microbiota in type 2...
AACTGGCGACCTACGCGTTACGAATGCGTTGCTCTACCAACTGAGCTATAGCGGCGATCGTTTTTCTTTACGGGGTGCAAAGGTACATCTTTATTTGAATTTGCAAAAAGAATTGCTTGATTTTTTAGAAATATTTCCGGAAGTTATTTTGGGAATGGGTTATAAAACTATTGTTTTTAATTAAAGTAGCATGTAGCTTTTTTATATTTTTACAAGCAAACAGGGAACGCAGTGGAAGGTAAAAAGATGTGACTTAAAATATGTATTTATGGGAAGTGGCTTGTTCGATAAGTAATAGTAGCGAAGGGCTTTCTGCTATATTGAGATAGGGAATTAATTCTTTTTCCGAAACTTCGGAATGAAATAAATGTATATTATGAAAATAAAGTATTACCTTTGCCCCCAATTTAAAAACATTACTAGATTACTAAAGGATTAATCAAAAATCTTACTTATGCGCAGATTTATACTATTATGTTTGTTGATGTTCACAGTATCAAGCGTAGTATTTGCTCAACGAATGACGGATGAACAAGTTATTCAGTATGTGCAGGAAGCTCAACAGGCGGGGAAGTCTCAACAACAGATGTCGATTGAACTGATGAAGAGAGGGGTCACAAAGGAGCAAATTCAAAGAATACAATCTGAGTATTCGGGAAAAGCAAATGTAACGACCGGAACCGGAGGAGAAAAAGCAGCAGATTCACGTTTACGTACCCCAAAGAAATACGAGAATAAAAATAAGAACATTTCTCAAGAAAATTCCACTTTAGAAAATTCCAACTCTAAAAAACAAACCATAAAAGGGTTGCGTGCTAAAAACGATCAACAGCGTGATGAAAAAGAGATAGAGCAGGAATTCGGTTGGGATGGCAATGAACAGACAGACTATTTAGAATATGACAACTTCCTTGGCAAAGAGAAGAAAGAAAAAAAGGAGGATCCTACCCAACAAATTTTCGGACATAATATTTTTGATAATGAGAATCTGACCTTTGAACCCAATATAAATGTTGCAACCCCCAACAATTACCGTCTGGGTGCAGGTGATGAGGTTATCATAGATGTTTGGGGTGTTTCTCAAAAGACCATTAGGGAAATTATCTCACCCGAAGGCACTGTGCAAATTGAAAACTTAGGTCCGGTTTATTTGAGTGGGAAAACAGTCAAAGAGGCTAATAACTATTTGAAAAACGAGTTTGCCAAGATATATGCCGGTGTTACGGGTGAAACTCCTAATACTCAGATTAAATTGACTTTGGGTGAGATTCGTTCTATCCAAGTGAATGTAATGGGTGAAGTTGTTGTGCCGGGCACTTACACTCTTTCTTCATTCGCATCAGTTTTTCATGCGTTGTATTGGGCAGGTGGCGTAAATAAGATAGGTAGTCTCCGTAGCATAAAAGTTATACGCGACGGGGAGACGGTTGCTGATGTGGATATCTATGATTTTATCATGGAAGGCCGATTGAAAGATGACATTCGCTTGCAGGATGGTGATGTGATTCTGGTTAATCCTTATCAAACTTTGGTACAGATATTGGGCAAGGTGAAACGTCCTATGTACTATGAGATGAAGCCGACTGAAACCATTGCAACTTTGCTTAAATATGCCGGTGGGTTTACCGGTGATGCTTATAAAAAAGCAATACGTCTTGTACGTAAGAGCGGTCGTGAACATCAGATATTCAATATTGATGAAATGGATTATTCCGTATTTCGTGTAGAGGATGGAGATGTTCTTACGGTGGATTCAGTTCTTGACCGTTTTGAAAACCGAGTGGAGGTACGCGGTGCCGTTTATCGCGAAGGGTTGTATCAGTTGAGTGGAGAAGTGAACACTGTGAAACAATTGATAAAGAAAGCCGAAGGTGTGCGTGGTGATGCATTTTTGAATCGTGCTGTGATCAGTCGTGAGTATGATGACTTGACTCGGGAAATGATTGCGATAGACTTGAAAGGCTTGTTGAATGGCGTTGTTGCAGATATTCCTTTGCAGAAGAATGATATATTGTTTATCCCCAGTGTTCAGGATTTGAGGGAAGAAACCACAGTTGCTATTCATGGTGAGGTTGCTGATCCGGGTACTTATTTATATGCGGACAAGATGACGGTAGAAGATTTGATTCTACAAGCAGGTGGTCTGTTGGAGGCTGCTGCTACAACCAGGGTTGAAGTGTCCCGTCGTGTGAAAGACCCCAAGAGCACTGTTTTCAGTGGGACAATCGGTCAGAACTTCTCATTCGACTTAAAAGACGGCTTGCTGGTGGGGGAAGGCAGCGGTTCGTTCCATCTTGAGCCGTTTGATGAAGTGTATATCCGTAAAAGTCCGGCTTACCATCGTCAACAGACTGTGACAGTGGCAGGTGAAGTGCTCTTTAGTGGGAATTATGCATTGTCCAAGAAAAATGAGCGTTTGAGTGACTTGATCACTAAAGCCGGAGGTATATCATCGGATGCATATGCCAAGGGGGCTCGTTTGCTGCGTAAGATGAGTGAAGAAGAGTTGCGTCGTAAAGAAGATGTGCTGCGTATGGCGCAAATGACTTCCGGAGGTGACTCTATTTCTGTTAAGAAGTTGGATTTGTCCGATACCTATTCGGTTGGTATCAATTTGGAGAAAGCCTTGCAGAATCCGGGTTCGGATTATGACATGGTGTTGCGTGAGGGCGATATGCTTTATGTTCCCGAATACGTAAGTACAGTCAAGATCAGTGGTGCTGTGATGTATCCTAATACGGTGCTTTATAAAGCCGGGGAAGGCTGGAAGTACTATGTCAACCAGGCCGGTGGATTTGGTAATGATGCCAGAAAGCGGAGAGCTTATGTTGTTCATATGAATGGTACGGTATCCCGTTTGAAATCAGGTGGAGCAAAGGAAATTGAACCGGGATGTGAGATCATTGTTCCGAGCAAAGACCCCAAGAAGAAGATGAGTCCTGCTGAAATTATCGGTATGGGTACGTCTGCAGCTTCTTTGGCAACTATGATTGCTACTTTGGTTAACCTCTTTAAGTAATAGAGAATTATGAGCGAAGAAAATATACAGAAGACAACACAGCAGCAGCCGGAAGAGCAAGAGATTGATTTGATTGAGCTTGCTCAGAAAGTGTGGGCGGAGCGTAAATTGGTTTTCAAGGCATGCGGTATTGCCGCCCTTATCGGATTAGTGGTTGCGTTCAGTATTCCTAAAGAGTACTCGACTAAAGTGACATTGGCGCCTGAAAGCGCTGGTAAGACCTCTGCGGGAGGTATGGGAGCATTGGCGGCCATGGCCGGGATTAATTTGGGTGGAGCTTCGGCCGGAGAGGATGCGTTGTCGCCCGAGTTATATCCTGATATTGTTAAGTCAACACCTTTCCTGTTGGAGCTGTTTGATGTAAAGGTTAAGGATCAGAAAGGCAAAGTAGATACAACCTTATATGCTTATTTGGACAAGTACCAGCGTTCGTCTTGGATGGGGGCTGTGGTCTCTGCTCCATTCAAGGCTTTGGGGTGGACACTCTCTTTGTTCAAGGATAAGCCGGAGAAGAGAGAAGGTAAAATTGATCCGTTCCACCTGACGGTAGATGAAACAAGGGTGGCTGAGGCATTGAGCAAGCGCATCTTGGTTACCATTGATAAAAAAACAGGCGTTACCACTTTAGAGGTAACTATGCAAGACCCTTTGATTTCAGCTTCGTTGACAGATACGGTCATGCACTGTTTGCAGAACTATATCACAGACTATCGTACCAATAAAGCCCGTCATGATTTAGCCTTCACGGAAAAACTTTATAAAGAAGCAAAGGCCGATTATGAGGAAGCTCAAAAAAAATATGCTACTTTTGCAGATGCTAACCAAAACATTATTCTGTTGAGCTATCGTGCTGAGCAGGAACGTTTGAAGAACGAGATGGAGTTGGCGTATACCGTTTATACACAGGTTTCCGGGCAGTTGCAGATGGCGAGAGCCAAGGTTCAGGAAATCACTCCGGTATATACGGTTGTGCAGCCGGCCACAGTGCCATTGCGTGCTGCTAAACCGAATAAGATTATGATCCTTATCGGATTTGTATTCTTGGCGGGAGTAGGATGTGTTGGTTGGATACTATTTGTGAAAGATTTATTTAAGGAATGGAGAAAAGCAAGCAAAGCAATATGATAGCTAATAATGATATGAATCGTTGGTGTGCCCTGTATACGGCACCGAGGTCGGAACGTAAATTGATGCAACGTTTGAATGAAGCAGGTTATGCTGCATTTTGTCCTATGCAAATCGTATTCAGGAAATGGAATGGCAAGACAAAGGAGATATTCACTCCATTGTTTCCCGGTTTCCTTTTTGTAGAAGAAACAGCTGATGTGGCATCTTTTGTCGCATCGCAGAATGTGGCTCTTTTGGTAGATGCGGAAGGTAAGCGTTTGTCTGTTTGTGCTGAAAAGGCAGAGTTGGCTGCAGAATTCGCACATTTATTGAAATAATTATTATATAAACGCCTTTCTATCTTTCAGGCGTATCATACACACAGATTGCATGTATTTGAAAATAGTGAATACATGCAATCTGTGTATTTAGCACTCAAACATCCGGCTTCGTGCCAGCATGCAGGCGCCTACAACGCCGGCTTTATCTTTGAGTTTGGAGACTGTGATAACTGTATCCTGATTTACCAGATTCAGAGAATATTTTTTTATCGCAGTTTTTATCGGTTGTGTGATATAGTCCTCTGTCAGTGACAATGTTCCTCCGATGATTACTAATTCCGGATTCAATATATTGATTAATCCGGCGATTTGCTTACCTAATTTCTGTCCGATTTCTTCTACGATTTCGATGCACAATAAATCCTCTTTGTTGACGGCTTCGATAATTTCATCCAATGTGAGTGAGCAGTTTTGGGAGTCGATGCGGTCGGAGAGGATAGAGCTTTCTCCTTTTCTTACGCGTTCCAGTAATATGCGGTATAAGGCAGAACCTGACGCTTCGGTTTCGAGGCATCCTTTTTTCCCGCAATGGCAGAGGATTTCATTGTCAAAGACGTTGATGTGTCCGAATTCTCCGGAGAATCCTGATTTGCCGGTATATACTTTGCCGTCAATGATGATACCTATGCCCAGTCCCCAACTGACATTAACGAAGATGATATTCTTTTCTCCTTTGACACACCCCTGCAAATACTCGCCGTATGTCATTGCGCGGGTGTCATTATCGATACAAACCTGATAACCGATTTTTTCCGTCAATACCTCTGCCAGCGGACGTTCGGAGAAATTGAATTGGCTGAAGCTGTATCCGGATTCGGGGTTGACACGTCCTGATATATTAATGTTGATATTCAGTATTTTGTCGGTGTTGACTTTCGCTTTTTTTATGAAAGAGCTGATGAGTCTGCATAGTTCCTCCTTTGCTTCCGGAGTATTCTCAAACTTATACGGAATGTTCATTTTCAATTCCATCATGTCCCCCTTGAAGTTGATCAGGCCGATATTGACAGCAAATCTTTTAATGTCTACCCCGATAAAGTATCCGGATTCCGGATTCAGGCCATACAGGCTGGGGTGTCTTCCGCCGCTTGTCTCCAGTTTGCCATAATCGTTGATATAGCCGTCTTCGTACATTTCACCGATGAATTTGGTAACTGTGGGGATGCTTAGATCTAATTCTTTGGATAAGTCGGTTATCGTTGAACTACCATTATATATATAATGTGTAATGATTCTCTTTTTTATAAGAGCATTCTTACTTCCCAGTTCAATCTCTTTCAAAAGTTGTTGTTTCATTATGCTTTCTCTTAATAGGACCATTACAAAGATACAAATTTTATCTATATCTTATTACTATAATAAAATAATTTATTAATTATAGCTTATATAATAAATTATTTAATATATTTGCTGCCGATATTACTATGTATAACATTTAATCTTGAAAACATGATTGTATCAAACTTGCAAAACAGTGGTAGGATAGAAAGTCTCCATCCTCAGTTTAAGCCTCTTTTTGACTATGTGAAGACACATGATTTGCTCCATGCCGAGTTGGGACGTATTGATATAGACGGAGACGATCTGTTTATAATGAACATCAATCCCGAATGTGTTCCACAGGATAAGCAAGTGCTTGAGGTTCACCGTATTTATATTGATGTGCACATCCTTTTGGAAGGAACGGAGAGAATTGGTTGGAAGGCTATTGAAGACGTAAAACAGGAAATCAAGCCTTACGATAAAGAAGGCGATTGCGCTTTGTATGCCGATCCCTCTACCACATGGGTGGATTTACTTCCCGGTCAGTTTATGATTGTGTATCCGGAAGACCCTCATGCACCGGTTGTCGGAGCCGGAAATATTCGTAAACTTATTGCAAAAGTAAAAATCTGATTTTTTAAAATTACCCGGCATTATATTTCTGTGATTTTAATTATATTCGTGTATTTAATAAAATAATTTATTAAATATTTTGCATATAATAAAATAGTTAATATATTTGCGAAGTATCAATATCATTATTCTAATTATTATGAAAAACAAAAATGTATATCCTTGGATTGTAGTAGCGTTGCTTTGGGTGGTAGCTTTGCTTAATTATATGGATCGTCAGATGCTCTCTACTATGCAGGAAGCGATGAAGGTTGATATAGTGGAGCTGAATAAGGCGGAAGCATTTGGTGCGTTGATGGCTGTTTTCTTGTGGATTTACGGTTTTATGAGTCCTATTGCCGGTATGATTGCCGATCGTGTTAACCGTAAATGGTTGGTTGTAGGCAGTCTTTTTGTTTGGTCGGGCGTGACGTATTTGATGGGATATGCTGATAATTTTCATGAGTTGTATTGGCTGCGTGCGGTGATGGGGGTGAGTGAAGCGCTTTATATTCCTTCCGCCTTGTCGCTGATTGCCGACTGGCATCAGGGCAAGTCGCGTTCGTTGGCTATTGGAGTGCACATGACGGGGCTGTACGTGGGGCAGGCCATCGGCGGTTTTGGCGCCACTGTTGCTGCAATTTTTTCATGGCACACCACTTTCCACTGGTTTGGTATCGTAGGAATGATATATTCTGTGGTTCTGATATTTTTGTTGAGGGAGAACCCCGATCGTATGATTGCGGAACAGCCGTCTTCTGCGGCGGGCAAAGAGAAGAGGCCGTCGCTGTTTGGCGGGTTGAGCATGTTGTTCTCTACTTGGGCATTCTGGATTATCCTCTTTTATTTTGCGGCGCCCAGTCTTCCGGGATGGGCCACAAAGAACTGGCTTCCCACTCTTTTCTCTGAAAGTCTGGGTATTCCGATGGCGGAAGCAGGGCCTATATCTACCATAACAATTGCCTTCTCTTCTTTCGTGGGCGTGATTCTTGGCGGAATCCTGTCCGACCGTTGGGTGCAGAAAAATATTCGCGGGCGTGTCTATACGGGAGCCATAGGGTTGGGGCTCACAGTTCCGGCATTGATGCTGCTGGGATTTGGAAGCAGCTTCGTGGCTGTCATTGGAGCAGGGTTGTTGTTCGGAATAGGTTTTGGGATATTCGATGCTAACAATATGCCTATCCTTTGTCAGTTTGTGTCGGCCAAACATCGTGGAACCGCTTACGGTATAATGAATATGACAGGGGTGTTTGCCGGTGCTGCCGTCACCCAACTATTGGGTAAGTGGACTGATGGCGGCAGTCTTGGTGAAGGGTTTGCGATGCTGAGCATTATCGTGCTCATTGCTTTGGCTCTTCAACTCTACTTTCTCCGTCCTAAAACGGACAATATGGAATGAACTTAAAATAAACTTATAACAATCTAATAAAGAGAATTATGGAAAAAATTATCGGATTAATTGATGCCCCTTTCACTCCGTTCTATGAAAATGGCGAAGTGAATTACGAGCCGATTGAGGCGTATGCAAAGATGTTACAGAAGAATGGTCTTCAAGGTGTGTTCATCAACGGTTCTTCCGGAGAGGGCTATATGCTCACCGAAGAAGAGCGCATGAAGCTGGCGGAACGCTGGGTGTCGGTGGCTCCCAAGGGCTTTAAGGTGATTGTGCATGTGGGCAGTTGCTGTGTAAAGGCAAGCCGTATGCTTGCTGAGCATGCTCAGAAGATCGGAGCATGGGGCATTGGCGCTATGGCTCCTCCTTTCCCGAAGATCGGCCGCATCGAAGAGTTGGTGAAGTATATCGAGGAAATTGCTGCCGGTGCCCCTTCTCTGCCTTTCTATTATTATCATATTCCGGCATTCAATGGCGCTTTCCTTTCTATGGTGGGTTTGCTGGAAGCTGTTGACGGCCGGGTGCCTAACTTCGCCGGAATCAAATACACTTTCGAGAGCCTGTACGAGTACAACCAGTGCCGTTTGTACAAGGACGGCAAGTATGACATGCTTCATGGGCAAGACGAAACAATTCTTCCTTGTCTTGCTATGGGAGGTGCACAGGGCGGTATCGGCGGCACTACCAACTATAACGGTAAAGAACTTGTGGGTATTATCGAGGCTTGGAAAGCCGGTGATCTTGCATTGGCACGCGAACGTCAGAATTTCTCTCAGGAGGTCATTAACGTAATCTGTCATTTCCGCGGCAACATTGTGGGGGGGAAACGTATAATGAAGCTCATCGGGCTTGACTTGGGCAAGAACCGCACTCCTTTCCAGAATATGACTGACGAGGAAGAACAGCGTATGAAAGCCGAACTTGAAGCGATTGATTTTTTTAGCCGTTGCAATAAATTCTAAATTCAGTAAAAGATGAATGTGACAGATTATTTACAAACTTGGGCAGCATCCTATAAAGAGGACTTTGTGAATAATATCATGCCGTTCTGGATGCGATACGGTCTCGATCATAAAAATGGAGGGGTCTATACCTGCCTTGATCGTGACGGTCGTCTGATGGACACCACTAAATCCGTATGGTTTCAAGGGCGTTTCGGTTTTATAGCTGCTTATGCTTATAATCAGATAGAGCAGAATCCCGATTGGCTGGCGGCTTCCAGAAGTTGTATAGACTTTATGGAGAAGCATTGTTTTGACAAAGACGGCCGTATGTTTTTCGAGGTGACCGAAGAAGGATTGCCGCTTCGCAAACGTCGTTACGTGTTCTCTGAGTGTTTTGCAGCTATTGCGATGTCGGAATATGCTCTTGCCTCAGGTGATAGGACTTATGCGGAAAAGGCATTGGATCTTTTTAAGAGGATATTGAGAAATCTTGCCACCCCCGGTTTGTTGGAACCCAAATACCTGCCTACATTGCAGGCCCGCGGGCATTCCATAACCATGATTCTCATCAATACAGCTTCCCGTATTCGGGCAGCCATTTCCGATCCGATACTCGACACTCAAATCAATGAATCCATTGCTGCTATCCGTCGCTATTTTATGCATCCCGAATTTAAGGCATTGCTCGAAATGGTAGGGCCTGACGGAGAACTCATTGACACTTGCAACGGTCGTGTCATCAATCCGGGACATTGCATAGAAACAGCGTGGTTTATTCTCGAAGAAGCCAAACACCGACATTGGGATAAGGATCTGGTTCAGATGGGAATCCGGATTCTCGAATGGTCTTGGGAATGGGGATGGGATAAGGAATATGGCGGTATCATCAACTTCCGCGATTGCCGTAATTTCCCCGTACAAGACTATTCTCAAGATATGAAGTTCTGGTGGCCGCAGACGGAAGCCATTATTGCTACTCTTTACGCTTATCAAGCTACTTGTGACGAAAAATACCTTGATATGCACCGACAGATTAGTGACTGGACTTATGCTCATTTCCCCGACAAAGAATATGGCGAATGGTATGGCTATCTTCATCGTGACGGTACGGTGGCACAGCCGGCTAAGGGCAATATATTCAAGGGGCCTTTCCACATTCCGCGCATGATGATACGTAGTTATACCTTATGTAAGGAAATACTTTAGTTAATCTTAATTATCTATTTATAATTCAAATTTTAATTCTATGAAGCAGTATCTATTGACACTATTTTGTTTGTGTGTATCTATGATAGCACTGGCACAGCAAAAGACGATTACCGGAACGGTGATCGACACTCGCCATGAGCCTGTAATTGGAGCTTCCGTTTTAGAGAAAGGAACTTCCAATGGTACTATTACGAATCTCGACGGGGAATACTCTTTGAAAGTATCTCCGGGAGCTACTTTGGTATTCAGTTACATTGGGTATAAGACTCAAGAAATACGTGTAAGCGCTAACACAAATATAAATGTGACTCTTGCAGAAGATGCCGAGCAACTTCAGGAAGTAGTTGTTGTAGGATATGGCGTACAGAAGAAGTCAAGTTTGACGGGTTCTGTGGCATCCGTTTCAAGTAAAGAAATTGTAAAGCAACTTTCTTCAAATGTTGCATCTACGTTGCAAGGACGTACTCCCGGTGTTGATATCCTGCAGCAAGCAGGTGTGGCAGGTGCGGATGTAAATATCATTATTCGTGGAGCTGCTTCTTTTGGAGCTACCGAACCTTTATATGTTATCGACGGTGCTTTTAGCAACAGTGGATTAAGTTCACTGAATCCTAATGATATTGAATCTATTGAAGTATTGAAGGATGGTGCTGCGGCAGCTATCTATGGTTCTCGTGCAGCCAATGGTGTTGTTTTGATTACGACAAAACGTGGAAAAAGCGGTAAGCCTGTGATTGAAATTGATGGTTCTTACGCTTTCCAGACTCCTACGAATATACCGGATTTCTTGAACGCTACTCAATGGAGAGAGTTTGCTAACAATGTTGCGGATAATAGTGGGAAAGCCCATGCTCCAGAGAATGACAATCCTACCTATCCTGACACAAATACGGATTGGGCCAAAGAATGGATACAATACGCGCCTATGTGGAATCTGAATGCCAGTATTTCCGGTGGAGGTGAAAATTCGACGTTTAGCACGAGCCTCGGTTATCTTGATCAGACAGGTATGACTATCTATTCTGATTATAAGCGTTATAATTTTAGAGTGAATTCTTCTTATAAGAAAGGGATATTCAGTTTATCAGAGAATATAGCGATTACTCATAGAGATAAAACTCCTACTACTGCATTTAATATCAGTCTGCCCACGTTGCCTATTTATGACTCCGAAGGTAGATTTTTCTCCGGTGGAGGAGACTATTACATTAATCCGGAAGATGGGAAAGCTCAAAATAAGATAGCTCCGTTACACTATACGGATAGATACAATAAAGTAACTGATATAATAGGTGCAATTACAGCACAATTGGATCTTTGGGACGGATTGAAATATAAGTTCTCGTTTAGCGGTAATTATAGCAATTCTCATAATTACACGCATACTCCTGAGTATTACACCAAATGGAATGAAGACGGTACTCCTGATCAGGATTATGGAAGCCCTAAAAACAGTATTTCAGAATCAAGAGGTGAGGAATTTACCTATACTATTGATAATTTGCTGACTTATAGTAAGACTTTTGCCGGACACTCGATTGATGCATTGGTGGGTACAAGCTGGATGCGCGAGTATTATAGAAGCATGTCTTTAGCCACTATCAATGATTTGGGAGGTACTGAGATTACCGGTTTTTCCAGTGTAGACGGTAAAATTTCGGCAGGTGATTCCAATGCGGCTTTGCTGTCATTTTTCGCTCGTTTAAACTATGACTATAAGGATAGATATTTATTGTCTGCCAGTATTCGTAGAGATGAATCATCTAAATTTTATAAGGACAACAGAGTAGGGTATTTTCCTTCTGTTTCTGCCGGTTGGAATGCTCATCAAGAGAGCTGGTTCGCAAATCCGGTTGTCAGCAAGCTGAAGATTCGTGCCAGTTATGGTGAGTTGGGCGCCAACTTCCTGTCTCCTTACAACTTTGACGCCATTGCTTACGGTCCTATACCTTATACTTTGGGTGGTGTGAGATATACAAGCGGTCGTGCTGCTTATTTGAAATCGAGAGAACTGAAATGGGAAACTGCGAAGACCACTGATATTGGTCTTGAATTGGGATTCCTCAATAATGATTTGACAGTGCAAGTTGATTATTTCGTGAAAAAGAATGTTGATTTGTTGGCACAGATTGACTTGAACTTATCTTCAGGACAAATCTTTGAGATTAACAGTTCTCGTGAAAAGCCTTACGTAAACTCTGCTTCTGTAAAGAATACAGGTTGGGAATTCTTGGTTAACTATCGCAAGCAGTTAACAAAAGATTTCAGTATTGATGCAACGCTCAATCTCTCTACCCTGAAAAATGAAGTGTTGTCATTGGGTGACAATGTACAGCCGATTACTTCGGGTGCAATGTCAAGTTCTTTTAGTGATTCGCCTTCTATCACCAAACCCGGTGAAGCAATCGGTTCGTTCTACGGTTATAAGATAAACGGATTTGATGCTGATGGAAATTTCATTTTTGCGGATACAGATAACAGTGGCAGTGTGGATGCTAATGACAAAGTGATTTTGGGTAATCCTATTCCTGATTTTAGTTACGGATTGAATCTAACGATGTCTTATAAGGATTTTGATCTTACAATGTTCTTCCAGGGAGTTCAAGGAAATGAAATCTTCAACCAGAAGAAATACACATATTATTTTGATTATTCCAACAACTGTGTGACGGATGTACTGAACGCTTGGACAAAGAATAATCAAAACACCAATATTCCTATAATGAAAACTCAGAACACTGATGGCGGCAACTCCTTGCCGAGTGAGTTCTATATTGAAGACGGCTCTTATTTCCGTTGCAAGAACCTGCAACTCGGTTATAATTTCCCTAAATCTATTTTGAATAAGATTTCATTCAATAAGTTACGTGTATATGCCGGTGTACAGAATCTCTTTACAATTACCAACTACTCCGGTTATGACCCGGAGGTAAGTTCAAATGCTTTGTTCTCTCGTGGTATTGATTCTGCTTCGTATCCGAATGCACGCACATTTACGTTTGGATTTAATGCTTCATTCTAACTATAAAAATACATGAATATGAAAAATATATCAAAAATAGCAGCTATGCTCCTCATAGGAGGTAGTTTTGTGATACAAAGCTGTGACGGAGTCTTTGATGACCTTGCGATAAATCCGAACCAGCCGAGTATGGGAGCTTATTTTACTACTCCCGAGGCTGTAAATGATGCTGTGTTGACTATGTATGGATATGTTTCTACGCAGCGTAGTTTGGGAGCTTCCGGTTCCAAGACTCAAATAATCCGTTCAGATGAAGCATCATCCAATTCCGATTATGGAAAACCCGGTATGTTTGGAGAAACCTTGAATGCAAGTTACTATACTATTGAACAGCCCTATACCTTGATGTACACTTTGGCATCTCAAGCTGCTTATATTATAGAAACTGCTCCGGAAGTGGATTTTCATGGAAATGAAGAACGTAAGAATATTTATATTGGAGAAGCTCATTTTTGGAGAGCTTTCGCCCACTATTATTTGCTGATAAACTTTAGAAATATATCCCCGATTCGCCGCATGCCGCGTAACTCGGAAGACTATACACGTCCTTTGGAAGCTCCGGCTGACGTGTGGGATTTTATTCAGGAAGACTTGAAGAGTGCAAAAGAGTTACTTCCGGTGAAAGGTTATTGGGATGCCACAAATGTAGGGCGTGTGACGAAAGCTTCTGCCGCCGCATTGGCCGGTAAATGCTATTTGTATCGTAGTGGTATTGAAACTTTCTATGGAACCGATAAAACAACATTTTATGATGAGGCAGCTCAAGAGTTCGCCGAAATAATAGATGGAAAGTATGGAAGCTATGATTTAACTCCGAATTACGGTGACAATTTTGACGTAGCTCATGAGAACAATATAGAGTCCATTCTTGAAATTCAGTTTTTGGGTGATGTTGAAAACAATGCTTTTAACCCGGGTACGGCAACTTCCGGTTTGGCATTTGACTCTCGCGGACTGATGTTGCCGGGTGCAGGGGTAGGCTATGAAGGAGTTGTCCATGACTGGTTGTACAATGCATTTGCAAATTCGATAGATAAAGATGGCAATACGGATACCCGTATGTTCTCTACTTTGATGTTTAATGATCTGAAACCTGAAATCAAATTACCTTCAGATGCTGCAGGCGAAAAGATTCGTTTGAGAGGTCCGGGCGGTTTCCATTGGGAAGATTTATATCCGGTAAAAGGTGGTAAGGAAGGATTTGAGACCGTATCCAATCCATTTGCACATCCGTTTAAGGCAGGTATTAAAAAAGGACTTGACTTTTCCATGCCGATGATGACTAATGCCGATGGTACTCCTAAACTTCCGGGTGTAGGGGCAGGTACAAAAGAATATGTGTATAATCAACCTCGTGCTCATGGAGTGAACTGGCGATATATCCGTTATGCAGATGTATTGTTAATGTATGCGGAAGCCGTTCTCTCAGGAGGCAAACAAGGGACGATGACTCCTTTACAGGCTGTCAATAAGGTGCGCAATCGTGCCAACTTTGCCAATCTTCAGAATGTTACGATGGATGATGTCAAGCATGAAAGGGTTTTGGAGCTTGCTTTGGAAGGACATCGTTTCTATGATTTGCTTCGTTGGGGAGAATTATCTAAGCGTTTCTCTGATTTGACGGCATCCGATCCTCATTTTAAGAAGTTTATATCTGAAACAGATTATAAGGGTTTTGTAACTAATAAACACGAATGGTTGCCAATTCCTTTGAATGAAGTAAATAATAATCCGTATATTACGGAAAATAATCCCGGTTACTAAAAATTGATATTTATGTATAAAACGAAAAAAATAGTATTATCATTCTGTTTGATTTCCGTTTCGTTGGCTGTTTCAGCACAAAACAAGAAGTTGCATAATGGAATTGTGTATCCCGAACAGTGGCCTCCTCGTTATGAGGAGCCGGCTGTTGCGCAAGACATGCCGGTTCCCTATTTGAAAGAAAAGCCTGCGGTGATTCCGGTAAATCTTGGCAGACAACTTTTTGTAGATGATTTCCTGATAGCTGAAACTGATTTACAGCCTATATATCATACTCCTAATTTCTATCCTCAAAACCCGGTGTTGGAGCCGGACAAGGAGTGGGAGAACACAACGGAAAGTGCACCTTATGCTGCTCCGTTCAGTGACGGTATTTGGTATGATGAGGAAGACGGCAGATTTAAAATGTGGTATCTGGCAGGTGCGGGCAGTATTCATAAACAAGACAAGCAGACTTTCTACACCGGATATGCCGAGTCGGAAGATGGAAAACATTGGGTAAAGCCCAAGTTGGACATCTATAATCAGACGAATATTGTTGATACCTGCAATCGTGACGCTGCTACTATCTGGTTGGATAAATTGGAGAAAGACCCGGCTAAGCGGTATAAGATGTTCAATGTAGAGCGCCGTCCTACCGACCGCCGCTGGCAGTTCATTCTGAAATACTCTGCCGATGGCATCCATTGGAGCAACGGAGTGGCGCAATCGGGCGATTTATATGACCGTTCTTCGGCGTTCTATAATCCTTTCCGCGGTGTGTGGGCTTTGAGTATGCGTTACAGCACAAGTGTCTCTTCGCGTTCCAGAAGTTATTTGGAAAACGTAGACCCGGAAGTTGCGGTAAGTATGGCGCACCGTATTCGCAAAGGAGTACCCGACAAGAATATGTGTTTCTGGTTTACGCCCAGTGATAAAGAACCTCGCCATCCGCAGTTTCCCGAAGTAGATCCGGGCATTTACAATTTTGATGCGATAGCTTATGAAAGTATTATGCTGGGGTTGTATAGTGTATGGCAAGGTCCTGAAAACAATGTTTGCGCCAAACTTGGTATTCAGAAGAAAAATGAAATCTTCTTAGGATACAGTAGAGACGGATTCCATTTTTCCCGTCCTTCTTTCCGGCCATTTATGGCAGTGAATGAAACTGAGGGGGCTTGGAACTGGGGAAACATGCAGTCTGTCAATGGAGTTCCTTTGGTGGTTGGCGATTCGTTGTATTTCTACTCAAGTGGACGCCGGTTGAATAATATCATGTGGGATAGCTACACTTCTACCGGTCTTGCCACTCTCCGTCGCGACGGTTTTGTTTCTATGCAAGCCGGAAAGACAGAAGGTTATTTGGTGACGGAAAAATTAACATTCGATGGCAAATACCTGTTTGTCAATGCCGATGTACATAATAAGAAAGGCGTATTGGCAGTGGAAGTACTGGATGAAAACGGTAATCCCATTCCCGGATATACCAAGAAAGAATGTGTTGCATGGAAGAAAGTGAACAGCACCAAGCAGGCTGTCATTTGGAAAGATGCAAAAGACTTGTCCGCCCTTTCCGGCAAAACCATTCGTTTGAAGTTCTATGTGACGAACGGAGATTTATATTCATTCTGGATTTCTCCATGGGAAACCGGAGAGAGCCGGGGATATACCGCCGGTGGTGGTCCCGGATTGTCTCCTGAAGGTATAGATAAACCTGTAAAATAATTGCGTATGAGAAAATACTGGTATTATATCATCGTCTTTTGTGGTGTGCTGGTACTTGCCGGATGTGGCAAGGAAGGAGACCCTGTACCGGAAAATCCTGATCCTCCGGTAGATGTGCCCGACAAGCCTGATGAGCCTGATAAGCCGGAAAATCCTAATGCCTTGTATAATGGCATTGTCCTACCGGACCAATGGCCGCCAACTCGTTCTTACTCTTCCGAGATACGCAGTGGAATGTCTCCTTTCTATCTGGTGAACAAACCCGAGGTGGTGAATATATCTACAGGCAGACAATTGTTCGTCGATAACTTTTTGATTGAGAGCACTTCGTTGAAGCGGGTATTTTATTATCCTGAATACTCTTCGGCCAATCCGATACTTCAACCGGATAAAGACTGGGAAAAGATGGGCAATAAAGGAGCAGCTTTTGCTGCGCCGTTCAGTGATGGTGTCTGGTATGACGAGGCCGATTCAAAATATAAAATGTGGTATATGGCAGGTGGTGGAACTCATGCTATCAATGGTGCAGGAGTGACGTGTTATGCAGAGTCAGTCGATGGGATTAACTGGACGAAACCTGTACTGTCGGTTGTGTCGGGAACTAATATTGTAGATAAAGGTTCTGAACGTGATGCATCGGTTGTATGGTTGGACAAACAGGAGTCCAATGCTTCCAAGCGTTTCAAGATGTTTCAGGTGGCAGGAGGAAAAGGCAACTGGAAATATCATTATAAGACATCTGCCGATGGAAAACAGTGGCGCGATAATTCCACGCCTTCACAGGCTATTGCCGACCGTTCTACGGTGTATAAGAACCCTTTCCGCAATGTGTGGGTGTGGAGCATGAGGCATAATGTGCGTGTGAATTCTTCCGACCCTTATACGGTACGGGCACGTGATTATTATGAAAATACCGATCCGGCAACAGGCAATCAAAAGGCAAAAGCCGATTTGAAAGCATTTTGGTTTGGTCCATGGCGCAATGAGCAGAAGCATCCGACTTATAATAATAACGACGGTTCTCCCGGCATTTATAATTTGGACGCCACTCCGTATGAAAGTATCATGCTGGGTTTCTTCTCGGTGTGGCAAGGTCCCGAAAATGATGTTTGTTCTCAGGACAATGTGATTAAACGCAACCAGATAATGGTGGGTTACAGCCGCGATGGTTACAGTTGGTACAGGGAGGACATGAATCCTTTCATGGCAGTGGACGATAATCGTGCGGCATGGAATAACGGGAATTTGCAATCCGTAGTAGGTGCACCGCTCATTGTGGGTGATAAACTCTATTTTTATTTGAGCGGACGCCGTTTGGACGGTACAAATGAAATAACTTCCACCGGACTGGCTACTTTGCGTCGTGATGGTTTTGCCTCCATGAAAGGAACAGGTGAGTTGCTGACACCGAAGCTGAGATTCACAGGTGAACACTTTTACGTCAATACCAAAGTGACGGGTGAACTTAGAGTGGAATTGCTGAAAGCTGACGGCACTGTCATTCCCGGCTTCGCCAAAGTGGATTGTAAGCCAATAACTGCTGACGGCGTGAAGCAAAAAGTAGAGTGGAAAGGAAATGCTACTTTAGCTTCTTTGAAAGGGCAAGTCATAAAAGTGAGGTTCTATATCACCGATGGTGAAATCTACTCTTTCTGGGTATCTCCCAATGCTACGGGCGAAAGTCAAGGATATACGGCAGGTGGAGGTCCGGGATTAAACAAATCAGGTCTTGATATAAACGAATAATTAAAATTAATAGTATGAAAAATATAGCATATATCTTGTTTTCTGTGTTATTGATATTTGTAACATCGTGCAAGGATGAGGAAACGATCTACCATACGGCGGCGAGGCCCGGATTTGCGGTAGGTGAACAATATGAGGTAGGAGAGTCTGTAACCTTTACAGATGCTACCGTTCCTAATGAAGGTACTAAAATTGTAGCTTATTTATGGGAGTTTGGCGATGCCGATAAATCAACTTCCACCGAACAAAGCCCTACTTTTGTTTTCAAGAAAGATGGCATCTATTTGGTGAAACTTACGGTTACGGATAGTAACGGCTTGAAGGTGAGCAGCCAGAAAGAAATAACAGTGATTAATCCTACTACTCCCGATTTTACGTTCGATAAGAAAAAATATGTAATGGGGGATTTGACAACCTTTACGGATGCCACTACCACCAAGTCGGGTACTACTATCACTTCTTATTTGTGGGAGTTTGGTGATGAAGCAGGAACTACTTCCGATAAGCAGAATCCTACATTTACTTATACTGAAGCGGGAGCCTATGCTGTGAAATTAACGGTAACCGATAGTTATGGATTGACGGCAAGCATTACGAAAAGCGTAACGGTACTGGATCCATCACAGGTGATTGCTGTGCAGTGGAGTTCGGCTTTGAATGGTTCTGTTACGGGCGGTTCATCTCCGGCTTTGGCTAAAAACGGTTCGGCTGTTTATATGTTGGCCGGTGGGAATGGTACAGAACCGGGCCTTTTGAACGCTTATGATGTTTTGAACGGTTCTGTGAAGTGGACACTCAATGTTGATGCGGCCATGGTGGATAAGCATGACGGCGGTAGCGCAAAAGCTGGTGCTAAAGATATCTATGGTAGTCCTTCTGTGGGAAATAACGGTGATATTTATTTTATAGTCAGAGACCTGAAAGATGGAGGAGCGGCCCGCCGTTTATTTGTGTTTGCAGTGAAGGAGAATGGTGAAGTGAATTGGGCATATCCGGGTAAGGATGCTAATGTGTATGCTATTACTCCTGCAATAGATGCTGATGGCAATATTTACGTGGCGCATAGAAGTAAAGAAATTTGGAAATTGACATCAGCCGGTGCTTGCACAGTAAATAAGTTTGGCGACAGTGCTTGGCCTGGAATTACTGGTGGTATGTCATTGTCGAAAGATGGAACAGCTTATATGTTTGGAAATGGGAACACAGGTCTTTGCGCCTATAATACTTCTACAGCTACTGAATCATGGTTATATAAAGATGATTTTGGTACTGCACCAAGTCCTGCTTTCACAGGTTCATTGAGAAGTGCAACAGTTACTGTTGGTACTGACGGAACTCTTTATTCTGTAATAGATTTAGTATCAGGTAAAGGCGCTGTAATAGCTTTGGATCCTAATGGCTCTTTGAAGTGGAAATATGAAACAGCAGGTGCTATCGCTGATGGTGGTGTTGTATTAGGTGAAGATGGTACAGTCTATGCCAATGGTGGTCAGGCATCAGGTGTCAATGGTGCAGGTGTGGTAGCTCTTAATTCTGACGGCTCTTTGAAATGGCATTATACTACAGAATCAGATGCTCAGACCGTTCCTCTTATCGATAATCGCGGCTATATACATTTCATCACAGCCGATGCCACTTACTATATATTGAAGCCGGACGGCACATTATTCTCTTCTCAGAAAATAGGAGATAGTACAATTTCTTCTCCGGTGATGGATGATAAGGGTAATTTGTATGTTTCAGTGAAAAAGGATGGTGCTAACGTAATGTTGTGTGTTACTTCCGAAGCTACATCCTATAATACTAATTCCGCATGGCCTATGAGAGGACAGAATCCTCAACGTACCGGGCTTCAGAAGTAGATTTTTAGGGTAATATAACTGCATCGCCCGATGCGGATAATGGTATAGGTCTATACAGATAGGTGCGTTGTTTTGCAGATATGTGTGTAGGCCTATGCTTTTCACCGTTAATTCGGGCTATTAGTAAATATGTAAAAGATTTATATATGATGAAAAGTTTTTTTGTTTTCGGCTTGCTCTTTTGTTCAGTTGGTTTGTTTGCCCAAAATGGACGTATATTGGTTGCCAATCATTCTTTCTCTAAGCAAGAAGGCGTGGAACGGGCATTCCATACGCCTACCTATTATGAGGGCAATCCGGTGCTTAAGGCCGATAAGAAATGGGAACTGGGTGCTACCGGCGACCCTTATGCCGCTCCTTTCAGTGGCGGTGTGTGGTATGATGAGATTGAGGGTAAATATAAGATGTGGTATTCTGCCGGAGGTGGAAAGAAATACGGGCTGATAACTTGCTATGCGGTATCGGACGACGGCAAGCATTGGGTGAAACCTGAGCTGGACGTTGTGCCCGGTACTAATATCGTAGATACCACAGAGCACGATTGTGTATCGGTATTACTCGATAAGTTTGAACGGGATGCGGCTAAACGCTACAAAATGTTTGTGGTGGAATTTAACACAGGAGCTTCGGTCAGTATGCAGTTGAAGTATTCTGCGGACGGTATTCATTGGAGCGAGCCTAAGGCGCTTTCCGGTGAACTGTATGACCGCTGTGCTGCTTATTACGACCCGTTCCGCGGCAAATATGTGCTATCTTTGAAAACGATCAACGGAAAGAAATATCGTCGTTCGCGTTGTTTCTTGGCACACGAAGACCCTGAAATGCTGGTAAGTCTGGCGCATAGGGTGTACGATAACAAGAGTGACAAATTCATCAAGTATTGGTTTAATGCTGAAGATGATGATCCCCGGCATCCTGACTTTCCCGAGATACGTCCGCAAATATACAATCACGAGGCTATGCCCTATGAAAGCAGTTTAATCGGTTATTTCACCGTTTGGCAGGGTCCGGAGAATGACGCTTGCGACCGCCTGAACATTCAGAAACGGAATGAAGTTCTGATAGGATGGAGTGATGACGGTTTTCATTGGAATCGTGAGTTTAAACAACCGTTTCTTCCGGTCAGTGATGATGCCAAGGCATGGAATGCGGGTAATGTTCAATCCACAGCGGGCAATTCGCTGATAGTGGGCGATTCGCTCTATTTCTATGTAAGCGGACGCTACAACAGCAAACCTGTGCACGATTCAAACTTTGCAACAGGCCTTGCCGCGTTACGTCGTGACGGCTTTGTATCCATGCAAGCCGGAACGGAAGAAGGGCATTTTATTACTGACGCGGTTACCGTTAACGGCAATTATTTGTTTGTGAATGTGGATGTGCATCGGAAGAAAGGGAAATTGCTCGTTGAGGTTTTGGATGCAAAGGGTACTCCGATACCCGGATTTACAAAGAAAGATTGCAGCATCCTGAAACGAATGGACAGTACGAAGCAAATGATTGTCTGGAAAAACAAGACGGATTTGTCTGAACTATCAGGGAAAAACATAAGTCTGAAGTTCTATTTGACGGATGGTGATTTGTATTCATTCTGGATTTCATCGTGGAAAACCGGTGAAAGTGGCGGTTATACTGCCGGAGGCGGACCGGGCTTGAATCCGGCAGGAGTGGACATAAAATAAAAGCATATATAAACCTATAATTTTTTTCACTTTTTTAGTTTATCCGTATTTTTTTGAGATATGACAAGTAGTTAGTAATAAACTTATCACTTCAGGAAGGGGGATAATAGTTTGATAAGTGTACCGCAGTATTGCTTCCGGGCAATAACTGTCTCTGTGCGGGCCAAAACATTGTTTTGGTTGCTATCGGTTATAACTATTATTCTTTAATATACTGTGCTATGAACAAACTTCTTGTTTTTGTTTTTTACTTATGTAGTGTCGTATATGTTTTTGCCCAAAGTGAACAAAAATACTCGGCTGTGAATCCGGCTTTGTTTTTATACACTACCGATGATGTATATATAAAGCCTTTGGCCAAGTATAATAATGGCAGCAACATAATAAGACCTAATCCTACTTTATATCCTTGGGAAACGTATCTGGAAAATGGTATGCCCAATATTATCAGAGATCCCAATGGAAATCTGTCTATTTACATCTCAAGCTGGGTGGCTTATTCGGCTACACCTCCCTCTAAAATGGGGGTTATGGTCTATACTAACAATACAAACGATGTAAATGCCTGGCAACGTCCCGATGCCGGTTTGTATTGGTATAATCCTGCGGGGAAAACCGGCGATGATAAAATATCATCCGTATATGCCAGCGGCTATCAGGCTACTAACATTGTAGCGGTTGATGTGGAAAGTTTTGGCATATATGATGATTATCAAATCCGGAACAAACCAATCAAACTTATTTACCTTCCTCAACGGGAGTCTAAAAACAAGATGCTCGCAGGGTATGAAATGAATAAGACCTTTACTGCCAATGGTGTCCTGCAAGATTTTGCCACAATGAAAAACGACAGGGTCACCAATCAGAAAAAGTACACGTTTAAGTTTATAAACGGAGACACCCACATGAATTATTTCAAGCATAATGGGAAATATTATTTTGTCTCTCGTCTGAACGGAAAACGGTCTGCACTGAAACAGGGAGAAACATTGCCCTTGCGCCCTGATGCCCGAAAAAGGTATCGCAGGGAGACCGTAACGGAAATAGGATCGCAGTTGGTTTCCAAAAATGTGGATTTTACCATTGCTTTGGACATGTCAACCTTACGTTGGGAGCCATATAGTATGCAGCCTGTCCGTTTGCCGGATTTTGAGAAAGACATCTGGTGGGGACTGGTGACAATGTTTGGAACCGAAGGCGATGTAGAGGTGCAGCACAAACAACGTACGGAACTGGCCATATCTAATGACGGAATTAACTGGAAATATCTGAAACCGGGAATTCCGTTTCTGGATAATGGTACCGATCCTCAAAGTGACGACTATGGATGTATCAACATCGGGAAACCGGTTCTGAACACCCGCTTCTCCACAAATCCGTTGGATACTTATTATTTTTATGCAGCCTCCAACATCAGGCATGTGAAGGGGCGAAATCCGGGAATCTCACTCGCTGTCGGGAAGTATGGTAAAATGGCGGGCTTGAAAGCGGAGAATACGCCTAAGAATTTTTATTCGATGGAAGCCGCTACTTATCCTATCTCAGTGAATGATATGCCTAAGTTCTCCATGTATAACGCTTTCAGAGAGGGAAGCAGTTTTTTCCCTTATATTCTTGCCGATGTTACTGATGATCCCCGGGGGAAGTCTTTGACCGAGTTAAACAGCTATGCGGCGGTGCTGATGTATTCGTTTGCGGCAAGTGGCGAGCATGGGAAAGGAGTCTTTTTGGGTGGTACTTTAGGAAGCTCGGTGAAGGGTACACATACAATTTCGGACAATTATGAGGCGGTTGGGTTCACAATGCAGAGAAAGGACGGAAGCAGTAAATATTTCTTGCTGGAGTACTTACGGGACTATTCGCAATTACATCCGCAAGAGATTGTGTCCATAAAAGACTTTCCGGAATTTCCGGTGGTCTTGCAGGCTATGACTAAAAATGCGGTTCTGTACGGAATAAAGTTCAATAAAGGTAAGGGGAGTGATGAGGCTTCGCTCGATCTGACTGCTCCTTCAAATTACGAGGGGGGAGACTTGTGGAGCTATATACCGGCAACTCCGTCTTCTCCTTATTCTACCCAAGACTTCAGTCACCTTGTCAGGTTACCCAATCAGAAAATGCCTGTTGACAAGACTATGGGATCTATTGCTGTGAAACTCACTCCGGTCTCCGGTGCGAGTCAACAGGCTGTTTTGAGGTTGTATGGAACTGATAATGACGATATAGGCATTTATTATAACTCTTCCGGAGCTTTTCAATATGAAATGAGAAAAGACGGTATTCCTTTCGCAAATATGACGATTGCTCCGCCCACAGGGAAGAGTTTTGCCAATAAGGAAGTGATACTCACCTTTGAGGCAGTGAAGAATACTGACCGTAAATATGCAAAGTCTCAAAAAGAAGAATCTGCTGTCTTTAGGGTTTCGTGTCCGGCCATCAATTATGAAAAGGTAGTTCAGCAGGACATTCTATGGAATTGGAAGCATGCGGCAGAAACTATAACACCGGCAGACAGTGCCAATGCAAGAGGTTTTGCCTATTTGGAACTTTCTTCTTTTGTGGCAGGCATGAATAAAATAACAGTCGGCGCCAAGAACAGCTCCTCTGCGGAACCTTTCAGGGGGAGCATCAGTCACGTAGAGATAGCGCCGAAACTGCCTGCCGGTACTTCCGACTTTTGGAATTCTGCCAGTTTGCAAGCTATATTATCCTCCGGAAACTCAAATAGAAAAGAAGTTGAGTAGGAGCATGGTTGTAGGATTGAGCTTTTATTGAATAAAATGAAGTATAATTTTAAAACAGAAAAACGATGAAAAGACATATTTTATTTATTTGTTTGATATGCGGATTTTATTCCGGTGTGAATGCACAGACGTATTATAATATGTGGCGAGGTTTCGGTGAAGCCGGTAAGCCTGAGTGGATTGCTAACTTGTCATTAGCCACAGGAGATAGCTATACGGGCATAGGTTTTACATCCGGCTCCATTTGTCGCGGATTTGTAAATGGAGGTGGTAAATGGGGATTTTTGAGACCGGGAAGTACATCGAATCCAAGCTATTTGAGCAATGTTATCAATAATATTTCTCAATTGACTTTCGGAGTAGAAGGATGGGTTGGAGCAGAAGGACTTTCTGCCAGAACTCTGAAACCGGGAGTTCAAACCACTCTTGACCTGGTGGCTGCCACCGGAAAGACTACCATAACGTCCAATGTGGACATTCTGGGCCTGCACATTCAGTCTACAAGGGCTCATCGTATCTATATGTACGACAAGGTTTATTTTAATCAAAAGTTTTGGACTACCATAGGGCCGGGAAGAAATGATGATCCCACTATCAACAATCCGAACGACAAGATGCTGCGCATTGGAAGCAACGGGGCAATCGGACTTTGGGGAAACGGAAAAGTGGAACAGGATGATGCTCCCAATCTTTTGATTACTCAAGAGGGAAAAGTGCGGATTGGCTCAGTCAGTAATCCTCATAAATTGAATATAGGAGGAGCGATATACTTAAAGCAAAAGGATGTGGAAACTCTTGTCGGAGTGAATAGTGATTCCACCTGTACATGGATCGGAACTCTCTCCAATCATGGTTTTCTTTTGGGTACGAACAAGCGTAGCTGTTTCTACATAGACCCGGTACAGCGTAATCTGTATGTAGGAATTACGGAAGTGGAGGCAGCTCGGATACGTACGGAACTGAAAAACAAGTACGGCATGTTTGTCTATAAAGGCATCCTTTCCGAGGACTATGCCATTGCTCCGAAGTCAACTTGGGCGGATTTTGTCTTTTCGCGCAACTACAACCTGAAACCGCTGAAAGAAGTGGAATCTTTCATCGCTGAAAACGAACATCTTCCGGATGTTCCGTCGGCTGCCCAAGTGGCGGAAGAGGGCTATTCGCAACATGATATGAATAAGGTGCTGTTGCAGAAAATAGAAGAGCTGACGCTGTACATCATTAAGCAACAAAAAGAGATAGAAGAATTGAAAACAAGATGATAAGTCTTTACAAACGTAATGCGTCGGAAGATGATTCCCATATTCAGGGTATCTCAGTCGTATACTGAGATACCCTAAGTATACGACTGAGATAGGCTCTGTATAGGACTGAATCAACCTGTTTCGTTTGCCTTGATAATCAGTTAGTTACAAAAGGATGTTTTAATGGTAATAAATCTTTTCAATTAGATAGGGGAATATGAATCAGCCCCGACTTTTGATTCATGTCAATAACAATGTATAGAAAATGAAGAAAGTGATTAGTTTGTCCATCATGCTGGCATTTGTCCTGATGATGAAAGCGCAAGAAAAAGTGTATCAACCCACCTGGGAGTCATTGGACAGCCGTCCTGTGCCGTCATGGTTCGGTAATGCCAAGTTCGGGATATTTATCCATTGGGGACTGTACTCTGTGCCTGCATGGTCGCCGAAAGGCACGTATGCCGAATGGTACAAGCATTGGGCAGACAAGAAGGATCTCTTTGGAAACGGGGATTTTAAGGGGGATGAGGTATATGAATATCACAAAAAAATGTATGGAGAGAAGAGCTATGCCGATTTTGCCGCCATGTTCAAAGCCTTGGACTACAACCCCGTACAATGGGCGGAATTGTTTGAGAAAGCAGGAGCCAAGTATGTGGTGCTTACCACAAAGCATCACGACGGCTATGCACTATGGCCAAGCAAGGAGGCTTCACGTGATTTCGGACGACCTTGGAACAGTATGGATATCGGTCCCGGAAGAGACCTTGTGGGAGAGTTTACGGAAGCTGTCCGCGGCAAGGGACTGAGAGTAGGGTTGTATTATTCCATGATAGAGTGGGACAGTCCGCTGTGTATGCGCGGAAGAATGGACTGCTATGTGAAGGAGCATCTGTTTCCGCAGTGCAAGGAGCTGGTTACCAATTATAAGCCGGACTTGCTTTGGTCGGACGGAAATGGCGGATACTCGGAAGATACTTATAAAATAAAGGACTTTCTGGCATGGCTGTATTCGGCAACGGATGTAAAGGAGAAAGTAGTGGTCAATGACCGGTGGGCCAAAGGCATGAAGCATGTGCATGGGGATTTCTTCACCTCGGAATATAGCACATCCGACTTGGACGTGGAAAAACCTTGGGAGGAATGTAGAGGCATCGGCTTCTCTTTCGGATTGAACCGGAATGAGGATATTGAGGACTATTCCTCGCCCAAGGGGCTGGTACTGACTTTGACTAACATTGTTGCCAGAGGTGGCAACTTGTTGTTGGGCATCGCTCCGGATGCCAATGGAAAGATACCTCCCGTCATGCAGGAACGTCTGCTGCAAATGGGCAAATGGCTGGCTGTGAACGGTGAAGCCATTTACGATACGCATAAGTGGAGAGAGAGTTTCCAATGGTCGGCGGGTGCAAGAGAGGGATTGAAAAAGGGCAAGTATTACGTTAGCGGTGATGCCATCTTGGCTCAGACCGTATGTCCGGAAAAAGGGCAGGCTGTGAAGGAAGCCTTCTTCACCCAGTCCGCTAAGGGGGATGTGTATGCCATCCTGCCCGTCTTGAAAAGCGGAAAGTTCGTATTGAAAAACATACAATCTACTAACAATACAAGAATCTCGATGTTAGGTTTGAATAAGACATTGCTTTGGAAGCAAAAAGGCAAAAACATTGAGGTTACAATTCCTGTCATTGAATATGGAGAAGCTCCATGCGATTATGCGTGGACGCTCAAGATGGAGAATGTGAAATAATATGTAGCTATGAAAAAAGTGGTCGGCTTGTTTATCATTGTAGTGACAAAGTCAAGAATCCCCGTTATATACGTTACGCTTGGCAACCCTTTACACGTGCCAATCTGGTTAATGGTGCAGGGCTGCCGGCATCTACGTTTATTGCCTCAAGGGGGCAGAGGTATGAGTACCAACTGTGCTTTCTGATATAAAAAAAGCTGCACCGAACATGGCGCAGCTTTTTTTATATCAGAAATGTTTTATTGCTTAGTCAAACAGACTCTTGAACTTCTTGAAGATTTTTTCCTTGATGGAAGTGTTCGGCTTGAAGTTGTCCGAGCTTTCCATTTCTTCCAATGCTTTTTTCTCTTCTTTGTTCAGGGTTTCAGGGACATAGACGCTGACATTCACCAATAAATCCCCCGTTCCGTATCCGTTGACGTTGGGCAAACCTTTGCCACGCAGGCGGAGAACCTTGCCCGGTTGCGTACCCGACTCGATTTTCACCTTTACTTTTCCGTCAATGGTGGGTATCTCCACCGCACCGCCTAATGCTGCGGTTGGGAAGCTAAGGAGCAGGTTGTATATCAGGTCGTTTTCATCGCGGATCAGTTCCTTGTCCTGCTCTTCTTCTACGAGAATCAGCAGGTCGCCCGGCACACCGTTGTGCTTGCCTGCATTACCTTTGCCACCCATAGAGAGCTGCATGCCTTCGGCTACGCCTTTGGGAATGTTTACGGTAACGACTTCCTCACCGTACACGATACCTTCACCGGCACACTCCTTACACTTGTTCTTGATTACTTTGCCTTCACCGCCGCAGGTGGGACAGGTGGTGCGCGTCTGCATCGTTCCGAGAATGGTCTGCTGGTTGCGGATCACCGTACCGCTGCCTTTGCAAGTGGGGCAGGTCTCTGCACCTCCGTCTCCTTCGGCGCCGGTTCCATGACAGTGACTGCAAGGCACGTACTTTTTCAGCTTGAATTTCTTTTCTACTCCGGTAGAAATCTCCTTGAGGTTTAGTTTCACTTTGACGCGTAAGTCAGAGCCGCGATACCGCCGTTGCTGTTGTGCGCCTCCGCCGCCAAATCCGCCGAAACCACTGAAGCCGCCGCCAAAACCACCACTGTGTCCGCCAAATATGTCGCCGAACATGGAGAATATGTCATCCATGGACATGCCGCCGCTGAAACCGCCGAACGGACCGCCATTGCCGGCTGCGCCGCTCATTCCGGCATGACCGAATTGGTCGTAACGGGCACGCTTGTCCGGATTACTTAATACATCGTATGCTTCTGCCGCTTCTTTGAACTTCTCTTCGGCTACCTTGTCGCCGGGGTTTTTGTCCGGGTGGTATTGGATAGCCTTTTTGCGATAAGCTTTCTTTATCTCGTCTACCGATGCTGTTTTCTCGACTTCCAGTACTTCGTAATAATCTCTTTTTTCCATATAACTGTGTATGTTATTCTCCAACCACTACTTTGGCATGGCGGATTACTTTGTCGTTTAGCATGTAACCTGTTTGCACGCAGTCCAGAATCTTGCCTTTCAAAGCTTCGTCGGGAGCCGGAATTACGGCAATGGCTTCATGGTAGTCTGTATCAAGCGGTTGCTCTTTGGTTTCAATTACTTTGACGCCGTTGTGTCCCAGTACCGTCATGAATTTGTTATAGATGAGCTCTACACCCTCTTTCACAGCAGCCACGTCGGTGGCAGTCTCCATATTCTTCAAAGCACGTTCAAAGTCGTCCACAATGGGAAGGATACTGCTGATGCTCTTTTCACCGCCGTTCAGGATCAGTTCGGCTTTTTCTTTCATCGTGCGTTTGCGGTAGTTGTCGAATTCGGCGGAGAGACGCAGGTATTTGTCTTTCTGGTCTTCAATCTCTGCGTGGGCTTTCTCCAATTCTTGAGCGAGCTTCTCTTCCTCAGTCAGGGTAACTTCCTCTTTCTCGGTTGCCTCTTCACCGTTCTCTTCCGGAACAGCTTGTGCTTTCAACTCTTCTTCGTTGATGTTTTCTTTTTCTTTAGAATCCATATTATTGTTATGCTTGTTATTCTTATAAAATGGTTTTGCTTTCATTGCTGCTAAGGGTTAAGTTAATATGATATGTTTTTTATAGCAATAACTTTGCCAAATTGGCTGCTTTTGCCAAAAACGCCGCAAAGGTAATACTTTTATGTCAGATTGACAGCGAAATGCTCTATAAATAGGAATGTCTCCCAATCATTTCGTGCGCTTATTTAAGGCTTTCAGCGCTTATTTTTATGGATTGGGGAAAATAATTTTCCAGATATTAATAAACCTGTTTATTTTTAGGCCGGAAAATGAATGACTGACTAACTATTTTTGTATGTAACTATTATGGATGAGAGTACTGAAAAAAGAATAATTGCTTTTACTTCACAATCTTTGAGGCAATATGGTATCCGGGCTGTTCGTATGGATGATATTGCCCGGAATATGAATATTTCTAAACGGACTATATATCAGATTTATACTACAAAAGATAATCTTATAAATACCTGTTGGTGGGTCTATCAGAGTAGAATTGAGAATACATTCCATATCATCAGGTATGATTCTCCTGACATATTGGAATATCTTTGGGCGGTTTCTAAAGCATATATCGAGAATTTATATAAGGCTGCATGTGTCTTTTGGCTTGATGTTTCCCGGCATTTGGAATATAAATACATCTATAATCTATACAATCGTATATGGTCGGACGAGTTAGAGAAAACCCTTTCGGCTTGCCTGAAGGAGAGACATATCATTCCGGATTTGGAAGTACGTACGTTCGTTGAGTCCTTTACAGCCTTGCTTTATAATGCAAGGGTAGCGGAATGTCTGCCTGCCATGCTGCATAGTTCGGCGACCTTTATGCTCAGGGGGATTATGACGGAGTCGGGCATCGGGTTATTTGACAATATTCTTCGGAAGAATCAGGTAATAAGCTGAAAAAGGCTCTTTACAACTTCTGGCATCTTACTTTATTCTGCTGAAGTCTACCTGAATCTCGTGGATTTTTCCTACCTTTGCACCCGCAAATTGCAGAATTATAGGTATTAAATAGTAAATATAAAGATGATTACAGTCTCGAACGTATCGGTACAGTTTGGTAAAAGAGTGTTGTTTAATGATGTGAACTTGAAGTTTACAAGTGGTAATTGTTATGGTATAATCGGTGCTAACGGCGCTGGAAAGTCCACTTTCCTGCGGACTATCTCAGGAGACTTGGATCCGACAACGGGATCTATCATGTTGGGGCCGGGCGAGCGTCTTTCCGTTTTGAGTCAGGACCACTTCAAGTGGGATGCTTATACGGTGATGGATACTGTGATGATGGGACACACAGTGTTGTGGGACATCATGAAGCAACGCGAAGAGCTCTATGCCAAAGAGGACTTTACCGATGAGGACGGCTTGAAGGTTTCCGAACTGGAAGAGAAATTCGCCGAACTCGACGGCTGGAATGCCGAAAGCGATGCAGCCGCCTTGTTGAGCGGGTTGGGCATCAGGGAGGACAAGCATTACGTGCTGATGGGCGAGCTGAACAATAAGGAAAAAGTACGTGTGATGTTGGCGCAGGCCCTGTATGGCAATCCCGATAACCTCTTGCTGGATGAGCCCACCAATGACTTGGATATGGAAACTGTTACCTGGCTGGAAGACTACCTTGCCAACTTTGAACATACTGTCTTGGTGGTAAGCCACGACCGCCACTTCCTCGATTCTGTTTGTACGCATACGGTGGATATTGATTACGGAAAGATTAACCTTTTTGCCGGTAATTATAGTTTCTGGTATGAGTCGAGCCAGTTGGCTCTCCGTCAGCAGCAGAATCAAAAGGCTAAGGCCGAGGAGAAGAAGAAAGAGCTGGAAGAGTTTATCCGCCGTTTCAGCGCCAATGTGGCGAAGAGCAAGCAGACCACCAGCCGCAAGAAGATGCTCGAAAAACTGAATGTGGAAGAAATCAAACCGTCATCCCGTAAATATCCGGGTATCATCTTTACTCCGGAACGCGAACCGGGAAATCAGATTCTGGAAGTATCGGGACTGACCAAGACACTGGAGGACGGTACGGTGCTGTTCCGCGATGTGAATTTCAATGTGGAGAAGGGGGATAAGATTGTATTCCTCTCACATGACCCGCGTGCCATGACTGCTTTGTTTGAGATTATCAACGAAAACATGAAACCCGATTCCGGAACTTTCAATTGGGGTGTTACGATCACTACAGCCTATCTGCCGTTGGATAATACGAGCTTCTTTAATACGGATCTGAATCTGGTGGACTGGTTGAGCCAGTTCGGCGAGGGCAATGAGGTCTACATGAAGAGCTTCCTCGGACGTATGCTTTTCTCCGGTGAAGAAGTGCTGAAGAAGGCAAGCGTATTGTCGGGAGGTGAGAAGATGCGTTGTATGATTGCACGTATGCAGTTGCGCAATGCCAACTGCCTGATTCTGGATACGCCGACCAACCACCTCGACTTGGAGTCTATTCAGGCATTCAACAATAACCTGAAGACGTATAAGGGCAATATCCTGTTCTCATCCCATGACCACGAGTTTATCCAGACAGTGGCAAACCGTATCATCGAGCTGACTCCGAACGGTATTATTGACAAGATGATGGAGTATGATGAATATATCACTTCCGACCACATCAAGGAATTGAGGGCAAAGATGTATAATAAATAATATAGGTTAGGGTGTCAAATATCTGACAATCATGTCATTAGCTTCGCTAAAAATATCTTTTATTTCTTACGCTAATGTATAGTCCGTCATGCAGAACGTAGTGAAGCATCTCTTCTCCTAATCACACAGAGAGCAGATTCTTCGCTTCGCTCTGACTATACCTTAATAAAAAAGGTAGAAGAGGTTTTGAGCGAAGCTAATGACAGAGTAAAATGATAGTTAATGTTAGTTTTGACACACTTTCCTATCTTTTATTCTGAACATTTTTAAAATCACTCCTGTTCCCAGTATCATTAATACTGTACAAAGCATGGAGCCTTCAAAGCCGAAAGCGCCTCCGTTCATCAGGTTGGCTTCGGGCAGATGGAGTGTCAACATGCTCTCACCGAATTTATTCCCGCTGACTTCATATCCCAAGACAGGACCTTGTATCCAGTTCCAGAACCAATGTAATGCTATCGGAAAGCAGAGGTTGCGGGTATATATATAGGAAGAACCCAAAAGGACACCTGCCAGCAGAATATTGATAAAGGACAGGAAGTTGAAGTTCGGATTGCCTATATGAATCAGTGAGAACAGAACGGAGGAAAAGAACAAGGCCCAGAATTTATTTATTCCGCTTTGCAGCATCCGTTCCAGTACAAAGCCCCGCAATGCCAGCTCTTCCGTAACGGCTACCAGCAAGAAGAAAACAAAGCTGATCAATAGGGAAGAAGGATTGAATGTAACTCCTGTAATCTCTACCGCCCCTGCCAATAAGGATATGCCGAAGCCTACTGCATAAAGAACGATTGCCAGCAACACTCCTGATAATAAATCCTTTCGGCGCATTGCCAACGAACGCCCCAGACCTGCCAATGACAATCCGCGGAAATGCCACACAATCCAGGCGGAAAGGAATACGCCTATCAGCATCAGTGTTTCGCTCAGCATGAAGACAAACATGCTGTCCGGACTTTCTTTGTCCGTTTTCAGAAACAACACAGAGAAAGGAATACTCATGATCGTAACAAGTATAACGGCCAATGCGGCAAATGCAATAATGTCGATTGCAACTTTTCCAAAACGTTTGATTGGGAAGTCATTTTCTATATTTTCCATATATCGGTAAAGTGATCTTTTGTTTGACACATCCTCTCTTAACTCTGGCAAAAATAATAATAAAAAGAAAAAATCATTATTCGGAATTGGCAGTTTCTTCTTATCTTTGAAAAATAAACTCAATCTGACACTTAAAACATGAACCTGAAAAAGATATTTTTAGTAATAGCCGGCTTGGGCATCCTATTGAACAGCTCTGCCCAGACTTCCAAAAGGTATACCGTTGCAAAGCCCGGCACTTTGGTAGAGATGCTGACCGAGGAGGAAGCTAACGAGATAACGCACCTTGTCTTGCAGGGCAAGCTGAATGCCATTGATTTCCGCCACTTGCGGGATGAGTTCAAGAAACTGCAGATACTGGATATATCCAATGCCTCTATCAGCATGTATGCCGGAAAGAACGGTACGCACCCGGACCGTTTCTACGTCTATCCCGCCAACTGCATCCCGTCTTACGCCTTTTGTAAGCAAATCAATGATAGCGTGTTTGCAGGAAAAACTTCTTTAACCCAAGTAATCCTGTCCGACAAGGTCAAGAATATAGAGGATGGCGCATTCAAGGGATGTACCAACCTGAAGATTTGTCAGATACGTAAGAAAACTCCCCCGAATTTGTTGCCCGGAGCTTTGGCCGACAGTGTGACAGCCGTATTCGTACCGCTGGGCAGCAGTGACGCCTATCGAAATGGCAAAAGGTGGGAGACATTCGCGTTTATAGAAGGTGAGCCGGTGGGTGTCACTGTGCAGATAGCTGCTATGGGCAGTCTTGCCAGTGAACTTATTCATGCAGGCATACAGCCCAAAGATGTGAACTTCCTTACGGTGGAAGGAAAAATGGATGAGGCGGACTTCACTTTGATACGTAATTACATGCCTAATCTGGTGAGTGTGGATCTCTCCCGGTGTAATGCAACGGTTATTCCCGACTATACATTTACGCAAAAGAAATATCTGCTCAATATCAAGCTGCCCCATGGCTTGAAAAGTATAGGCCAGCGTGCATTTAGCGGGTGCGGACGCTTGTGCGGCACGTTGGTATTGCCTTCCGGTGTGACGGCCATAGAATATGGCGCGTTCATGGGATGCGACAACTTGCGCCATGTTCTTGCCACCGGCAATAAAATCACCACTTTGGGCGATAACCTTTTCGGCAATGACAAGGATAAACTGATATATAGAGATTAGTGATTAACGTTAATCACTAACCCCTAAATACGTTCCACTCCGATCATAGTCAACTGTATGCGTTTCCGTTCGGTATCCACGCCCAGTATCTTGACGCGTACCTGTTGATGGATGGACACAATCTCATTGGGGTCTGATACATACTTCTGCGCAAGCTGGGAGAGGTGTATCAGGCCGTTTTCTTTGATACCTATATCGACGAAAGCGCCGAAATTGGTGATGTTGCTCACGATGCCCGGCAGTTCCATGCCAATGCGAAGGTCGTCAATCGTACGCACGTTCTTGTCGAACTCGAATACCTTGATAGGCCCGCGCGGGTCGCGTCCCGGTTTTTCCAGTTCTTGCAGAATATCTTTCAGGGTGGGCATCCCGACGGTGGGAGAGAGGTATCGTTCCGGTTGTATCTTCAATCGCAGCTCCTTGTCGGCTATTAATTCGGCTACACTGCATCCCAGATCCTTGGCCATTTGCTCCACAATGTGGTAACTTTCGGGATGCACTGCCGTATTGTCCAACGGGTTCTTGGCATCCGGTATGCGCAGGAAGCCGGCGCATTGTTCGAAAGCCTTGGCGCCCATGCGCGGAACTTTCATCAATTCTTTACGGGAGGAGAACGCTCCGTTCTCTGCCCGGTAATTCACGATGTTCTGCGCCAATTGCGGGCCGAGTCCCGATATATATGTAAGCAAGTGGCTGCTTGCCGTATTCAGGTTCACGCCGACGAGGTTGACGCAGTTCTCTACGGTCTGGTCGAGAGATTTCTTGAGTTTGCTTTGGTCTACGTCATGCTGGTATTGTCCCACGCCGATTGATTTCGGGTCTATCTTGACAAGCTCTGCCAACGGGTCCATAAGCCGGCGGGCAATGGACACTGCACCGCGTACGGTGACATCGTATTCGGGAAACTCGTCTCTGGCAATCTTGGAAGCGGAATAGATGGAAGCTCCTTGTTCGCTGACGATGAAGATCTGCACTTCCCGGTTGAATGTCTGCCGTTTCAGGAAATCCTCTGTCTCGCGGCTGGCGGTGCCGTTTCCAATGGCGATGGCTTCGATCTTGTAGGCCTCTATCATCTTTTGCAGTTTGGCGAATGCTTCTTTGCTTTGGTTCACAGGCGGATGCGGATAGATATTCTCATTATGCAGCAAATTGCCTTGTGCATCCAGGCATACCACCTTGCAGCCGGTACGGAATCCCGGATCTATTCCCATTACCCGCTTCTGCCCTAATGGTGAGGCGAGTAGCAGTTGCCGCAGGTTTTCCGCAAAGACGCGGATGGCTTCATCATCGGCACGCTCCTTACTTTGTGCGGCAAACTCTGTTTCGATGGACGGTTTCAGCAGACGCTTGTACGCGTCCTGTACGGCTTCGGCCACCTGTTTTCCGCAGGCATTGTTGCTCCGCACGAACTGTCTTTCCAACCGTTCCACGCACTCTTCGTCATTCGGGCTGATACTCACTTTGAGCACCCCTTCGGTTTCGGCGCGCCGAATGGCAAGCAAGCGGTGCGAACTGCAACGTTTCAGGGATTCCGAACAATCGAAATAGTCTCTGTATTTGGCCCCTTCTTCCTCTTTTCCTTTCACAACTTTGGCGGTCAGTACGGCTTGGCGTGCAAAGGTATTGCGCAGAGTGTTGCGGGCGCGTTCGTTTTCGCTGACTTGCTCGGCAATGATGTCGCGTGCGCCTTTCAGGGCATCGTCCGCATCTTTCACGTCGCCTTTCACAAAACCGGCGGCACGTTGTTCGGGATGAGGCTCGCGTTGGAGCATCAGTATGGTGGCGAGCGGTTCGAGTCCTTTCTGGCGGGCTGCTTCCGCGCGTGTTTTCCGCTTGGGCTTGTAGGGCAGGTAGATATCTTCGAGAACGGTGCCGTCCCACGTTTCTTCAATGCGCTTTTGCAGTTCCGGAGTCATCTTCCCTTGTTCCTGAATGGTGCTGATGATGGTTTCCTTCCGCTTGGCCGTTTCGTTCAGCTTTTCGTAATGGGTTTGGATGGCTTCTATCTGTACTTCATCCAGTCCGCCTGTCATTTCTTTACGGTAGCGGCTGATGAAAGGGATTGTTGCTCCGTCATTGAGCAGGGACAATGTCTGTCCAATTTGTTTTTCTGATATGCCGAGAATGGCAGCTATCATGTTGTGGAAGATTTGTGTCATGTCAGCTTCTTTTAATAATGCGTGCCAAAAGTACGAAAAACAATCTTTCTTTGTGCCTTTTTTGAGTTTTATTGTATCTTTGCGACAGTTCTTTCGGATTATGAGATTATTTAAGAATATATTTTATAGAGCATTGCTCTGCCTGACGGCGTTTCTTTTCCTTGTGCGCCCTGCCTTTGCGGTGACGGGCGACCATCCTGTGCTTATCATCAGTTCTTATAATCCTGACGCGGGCCAGACTTCGGGCAATATTTCCGACTTTATGGAAGAGTTTCAGCGCTTGGACGGAAAGCGCGGGGTAGAATTGGAGAATATGAACTGCAAAAGTTTCTCCGAGGCTCCTTGGTGGAAGCAGAGAATGGCGGGCATTCTTTCCAAATATCAGGGTACAAAGATTCCTTCGTTCATAATACTGATAGGACAAGAAGCGTGGGCGGCCTATTTGTCGCTGGAGGACTCCGTCCGGGGCGAAGTGCCGGTGATGGTGGCATTGGCCAGCCGCAATGTGGTGCTTTTGCCGGAGCATGGCACAGACCTGAAAACGTGGATGCCCGAATCGTTGGATTTCCTCGACGATTTTCCCGACTCTCCGATTAAGAGTGGATTTATTTATCAATATGACGTAGAGGCCAATATCCGCATGATAAAGCAGTTGTATCCCAAGACGGAACACATCGCTTTCATTTCGGACAACAGCTACGGCGGCGTCACCTTGCAGGCGCATGTGGTGAAAGAGATGAGGAAATTTCCGGAATTAGGGCTTATCCTGCTGGACGGACGTGTCAACACCATTTATACCATTAGCGACAAGCTGCATGCTTTGCCGCCCAATACCGCCTTGCTCATGGGAACATGGCGGGTGGACATGAACGACGGTTACTTCATGCGCAATGCCACTTACGCCATGATGGAGGCGGCTCCCGACCTGCCTGCTTTCTCCATCACCTCTGCGGGCATCGGCTATTGGGCTTTGGGCGGAGTGGTGCCTCATTACCGCCCTTTGGGCAAGGGGCTGGCGCAGCAAGCCGTCCGTCTGTTGAAGAATCCGGAGAAAGCCATGCTGGAGATTATTCCCACCCAGACCGTCATGGACGGCAAACTGATAAAGGAGAAGGATCTGGATATATCTTCACTTTCCGGACCTGTGGAATTGGTAAATGTAACTCCGTCTTTCTATGAGCAGTACAAATATCATATATGGGGGATAGCAGCCGTTCTGCTCAGCTTGTTGGTGGGATTGTTCGTCTCTCTCTATTTCTACTATCACACGAAGAAACTGAAAGACGAATTGGAAGTCTCCGAGGCATCCTTGCGTGAGGCGAAGGAGAGGGCGGAGGAGGCAAACCGCCTGAAGAGTGCATTCCTTGCCAATATGAGTCATGAGATACGCACACCGCTGAATGCTATTGTGGGATTTTCGGATGTGCTCTCTGCCGGCGATATTCCGTTGGAGGAGCAACGGGGATTTTTTGAGATTATCAAGGCGAATTCGGACTTGTTGCTCCGGCTGATTGATGATATTCTGGATCTTTCCCGGCTGGAGGTGGACCGGGTGACCTTTACGCAGGAAAAGTGTGATGTGGTGCAGGTTTGTACGCAGGCTTTGGCCTCTGTGGCACAGGCGCGCCGGTCGGCCAACAGGTTCCTGTTTGAAAGTCCGCTGGAAAGTCTGGAGCTCCATACGGACATCCAGCGTATGCAGCAGGTGATCATAAACCTGCTGTCCAATGCGGATAAGTTTACGAAGAACGGCACGATAACATTGAAGGTGGGGCTGGACGAGAAGAAGCATGTTGTGCTCTTTTCTGTGTCTGACACAGGCTGCGGCATACCGTTGGAAAAACAGAAGAAAGTGTTCGAACGCTTTGAGAAACTGAACGAATATGCTCAGGGCACAGGGCTTGGCCTTGCCATCTGCAAACTGATTGTGAAAAAGTGGGGTGGGAAGATATGGGTAGATCCGCATTATACACAGGGCGCCCGTTTCCTTTTTACCCATCCGCTGGATTGATAAAAGAAGAAAATAAGAGTATGAAGAGACGAATTTGTTGCTTTGTATGGCTTTTCCTGCTGCTCGGAACGGTTGCGGCACAGGAGAAGGTCGTTAAGTTGAAGATAGTACAAACCAGTGACATACATGGGAACTACTATCCCCATGATTTTATTTTGCAGAAGGATGCCGCCGGGAGTTTGGCGCGTGTATATGCTTTTGTGCAGAAAGAGCGCGAGACGTATAAAGACAACCTGATTCTGCTGGACAACGGTGATATTCTGCAAGGGCAGCCTACGGCTTATTACTACAACTACATTGATACTGTGTCGCCGCATCTGACGGCCGAAATGCTGAACTACATGGGCTATGATGCCGGCAATATGGGCAACCACGATGTGGAGACCGGACGTGCCGTTTTCGATCGTTGGGCAGGCGATTGCCACGCCCCTGTGCTGGGAGCCAACATCATTGATACGGCTACGGGTAAGAATCATTTCCCGCCCTACGTGACGCTTGAACGCGACGGTGTAAAGATTGTGGTTCTCGGCATGATAACACCCGCTATCCCGATGTGGCTGTCCGAAAACCTGTGGAAAGGCCTGCGCTTCGACGATATGGAAACAACGGCGCGCAAGTGGATGAAGATAATTCGTGAGAAGGAACGCCCGGATGTTGTAGTGGGTATGTTCCATGCCGGACAAGACGCTTTGCTGATGGGCGGCAAATATAGGGAGAACGCTTCGCTGGACATAGCACGCAATGTGCCGGGGTTCGACATCGTACTTATGGGGCACGACCATGCCCGCGAGTGCAAGAAAGTGCAGAACGTGGCGGGCGACTCCGTATTGGTGATGGACCCGGCGAGCAACGGCGTGGTGGTGAGTGACATTGACCTGACTGTGACGCTGCGTAATGGCAAGGTAGTGGATAAGCAGGTCAACGGTGTGCTGACCGAAACCGGTGACTACGGCATCAGTGAGGACTTCATGAAGCATTTTGCGCCGCAATACGCTACCATCCAGAATTTCGTATCGAAGAAGATAGGGCATTTGACGGAGACAATCTCCACCCGTCCCGCTTACTTCGGCTCTTCTGCTTTCATCGACCTGATCCATACTTTACAGCTTAACATCAGCGGTGCGGATATTTCGTTGGCGGCTCCTCTGTCCTACGACACCCGGATTGAGGAAGGGGATGTCTATGTGTACGACATGTTCAACCTGTATAAGTACGAGAATATGCTCTACACCATGCGCCTTTCGGGCAAGGAAATACACGATGTTCTGGAAATGTCCTATGCCCTGTGGACCAACCGTATGGCTTCTCCCGACGACCACATCCTGCTGTTCCGCGACAAGCCGCGCGAAGGTGCGGCAGACAGGGCGTCTTTCAAGAATTTCAGCTTTAATTTCGATTCGGCGGCAGGCATTGTCTATACAGTGGATGTGACGAAACCGGAGGGACAGAAAGTGACCATTCACAGCATGGCCGACGGCACTCCGTTCGATATGGACAAGATGTATGCGGTGGCTCTCAACTCTTACCGGGGCAACGGCGGTGGGGAACTGCTGACCAAAGGTGCGGGAATCCCTCAGGACAAATTGAAAGAACGTATCATCCGTTCTACGGATAAGGATTTGCGTTACTATCTGATGCAATACATAGAACGGAAGAAGGTAATCGAACCGCGTGCGCTCGGCCAGTGGAAATTTGTTCCGGAGGAATGGGCGGCTCCTGCTTCCAAACGCGATTATGAGTTTCTCTTTGGCAAAGTTCAGGAATAATTCGTACCTTTGCAACCTGGATAGAACAAACAAGATAATAAGGACGTGAGAGGATTGAAAAGAACAATATGCGCATTATGCTTGCTGGCACTCTTTGTGGCCTATCAGGCAAGTGTGACGGCTTTCACTCACGTCCACTACGTTAATGGGGTGCTGATTACCCACTCGCACCCTTTCCACAACCAGCACTCACATTCTGCCACTTCGCTGATTGTCATAGGGCTGTTGTCCCACTTCAGTTCGGACAAACCGGACTGCTGCGAAATGTTGCATCCGATGCGTGCTTTGCTGCGGGTGCTCGAAAATGCAACCGACACGCCTGTCGTAAAAGGCAAAACGTGCCGGGTGATTTCACTTCGCGCTCCCCCCTGTTTCGTTACACTTTGATATTTTTCCGCATCAACGTCGGGCATTTGCCATGCCTGCGTTGCCATTGATCGTAACTGTTTAAAATAGGTTTATATCAAGAGCATCTGTTGTTCGGAGCGTATAAGCTGATTGTGTGTATTTACTTAAAAAAGCGATTATTCAAATGAAACATTATATATTGGCGCTGGTGCTTGCCATGGCAAGCATCAACGCAGCTATTGCTGCAAATCCCATCAGGGAAGGCAATATGATTTCCGGCCATGTCCTTGTGAAAGGCTCGGAGGAGAACATACCGTATGCCACTGTTTTGATAGTGGGCAGCGGACAGGGAACGGTGTCTAATGAAGAAGGCCAGTTTGAACTCAAGAACCTTCCGGCGGGCAAATACACCTTGCGCGTATCCGCGGTAGGCTATAAAACACAGGAAAAGGAGATCGAGGTGAACAAAGACTTCACCGCCGTTGTACATTTCCAGATGCAGGAGGAGAGCTTCATGACAGATGAGGTCGTAGTATCGGCCAATCGCAATGAAGTGAGCCGTAAGGCAGCTCCTGTGGTGGTAAACGTGATGAGCACCAAACTTTTTGAAATGGTGAATTCCACTGACCTTGCCAAAACACTCAATTATCAGTCGGGACTGCGTGTGGAGAATAACTGCCAGAACTGCGGCTTTCCGCAAGTGCGCATCAATGGACTGGAAGGGCCTTACTCCCAGATCCTGATTAACAGTCGTCCCATTATCAGTGCCTTGAGTGGAGTGTACGGGCTGGAACAGATACCGGTGAACATGATTGAGAGGGTGGAAGTGGTACGCGGTGGCGGCTCGGCGCTGTTCGGCGCGAATGCTGTGGGCGGAACCATCAATATCATTACCAAAGACCCTATCAATAATTCCTTTCAGGTGTCGAGCATGTTCTCCAATATGGACGGCAAGTCATGGGAGCAGTATATGGGCGCCAATGTCTCTCTGGTGGCCAAAGACAACTCCTACGGCATCGCTCTTTACGAAAGCTATCGCAATCGCAATCCTTACGACCGCGATGGAGACGGCTTCTCCGAACTGGGCAAGCTGAACATGAATACTTTCGGCTTTCGCGCCTATTACCGCCCTACGCATTTCAGCCGCATCAACCTGGAATATCACACTACGAACGAGTTCCGCCGCGGCGGCAATAAGTTCGACCTTCAGCCGCACGAAACGGACATCACAGAGCAAACCAAGCATATCATCAACAGCGGTGGCTTGAGCTACGACCTCTTCTGGCATGAATATAAGCATAAGATCTCATTGTACGGCTCCATTCAGCACACCGACCGCAACAGCTACTACGGTGCGCAGAAGGACCTGAACGCTTACGGCAAGACAAACGACTTGACTTGGGTGGCAGGCGCCATGTACGTAGGCAATATGGATAACTGCCTTTTTGCCCCCGCCACTTTTACGGGCGGACTGGAGTATCAGAACAATTCCATGCACGATGTGATGACGGGCTATCACCGCGACATGCAGCAGGATGTCCGCATTGCCAGTGCCTTTGTGCAGAATGAATGGAAGATGAATGTCCTGACCATGCTGGTGGGCGCCCGGCTGGACAAGCACAATCTGATAGACAAGTTGATTTTCAGTCCCCGCGTCAATCTGCTCTATAAGCCTTCCGAGGATTTTCAGGCGCGTCTGACGTACTCTACCGGTTTTCGTGCGCCGCAAGCCTATGATGAAGACCTCCATGTCACAGCAGTGGGCGGCGAGGGTGTGCAAATCAAGCTGGCGGACAACCTGCGCGAAGAGCGTTCCAACAGTTACAGCGGGTCGGTGGACTGGACCACTCATTTGGGACATTGGCAGGCCAACATACTTGTGGAAGGCTTCTATACGGACTTGCGCCATGTTTTTGTTCTTGAGGACATCGGAAAGAACGACATAGGCGATGTTATCAAAGAACGCCGTAACGGCAATGGTGCCCGCGTGTACGGAGCAAACCTCGATGCCAAGATTGCCCATGGCAAGGAAGCACAGTTCCAGTTGGGCTTTACCGCGCAGCGCAGCCGCTACACCCACGAGGAGGCATGGACAAAAGTAGACGGTGTGGATCTGACTACCAAGCGCATGCCCCGCACACCGGATTATTATGGTTACTTCACTTTCTCGTCTGCTCCGGTGAAGAATTTCGACTTCTCACTGTCCGGCACTTATACGGGCAAGATGATTGTGCCGCACTATGCCGGATATATCGAAAAAGACCGCATGGAGAATACACCCCAGTTCTTCGACCTCAATCTGAAGCTGAATTATACGTTCGTGCTGCACGACCACATCAAATTCCAGCTGAATACGGGCGTGCAGAACATCTTCAATAGTTTTCAGAAAGATCTGGATAAGGGAGAATTCCGCGATGCCGGTTATTTTTACGGCCCTACACAACCGCGTACATTCTTCATAGGATTTAAAATAATGAATTAGGATAACATTCACGATTTTTAAATTAATTATTTCGCGAATAATCCTATATTTGCCGGCAAAGCACAAGACCAATGAATACAAAACAGATACGCAACGTCGACATATCCGGCATACAACATCTGCCTATGATTGACTTTATCGGCAATGATTTTGCTATTTTTGATGATATCAGGGACATTCCTTTTACGTCATATCCCACTCGTCTGAATGCGGCCTGTCTTGCAGTCTGCCGGAAAGGCCGGTGCAGGATGAATATCAATCTGCAGGAGTATGAAATGAGGGAAGGAATGCTCTGCATCATCCTGCCCGAACAGATTGTGCAGCAAGGTGAGCGCTCCGATGACTTCTCCGGCAGCTTTATAGCGGTGTCCAGAGACTTCATGGATGTGGTGATACCCACCATGCAGCAACTGTTCCCCATGTTTTTCATGATAAAGGAGCGGCCCTGCATCAAGGTCACCGCCGAAGAGTTACAGGCATTCGAGGAATATCATTCTTTTCTGTGGAAGAAAGTGAGGCTGAAGGACAATCCGTACCGTAAAGAGATTACGCAGGGATTGTTGCTGGCGCTGTTCTATGAAATCTATGATATTTATCAGGGGCACACCGCGAAGGAACGTACCCCGAAAAGCCGTAAGGAGGATTTGTTTGAGCACTTCATCCGGTATGTATCCGAGGGATATAAAGAGGAGAGGAGTGTGGCCTATTATGCCGGCAAGATGTTTCTCACGCCCAAGCACCTTTCTACCGTAGTGAAAGAGGTGAGTGGCAAGACGGCGGGCGAGTGGATTGACAGTCTGGTGATTCTGGAGGCGAAAGCCTTGTTGAAATCATCCGAGCAGAGCATTCAGGAAATAGCCGATGAACTGCATTTTGCCAACCAGTCATTTTTTGGAAAGTATTTCAAGCATCATACGGGCATGTCGCCTAAGGAATATAGAAAACAGTAGTATGGAAAAAAGAGAAATTGATCTTACCGTTTCCTGTTATGGGAAAGTGAAAAATGTGAAGTATGATGTTGTCATTCTTCCTTGGGGGGCTACCGAGCCTCATAACCTGCATCTGCCTTATCTGACAGACTGTATTCTTCCGCATGATATTGCCGTAGATGCCGCTACGCTGGCATTGGAACGTTCCGGTGTGCGTTGCATGGTGATGCCTCCCGTACCTTTCGGTGCGCATAACCCCGGACAGCGCGAGCTTCCTTTTTGTATTCACACCCGTTATACCACCCAACAGGCCATTCTGGAGGACATTGTAGCTTCTCTTTATGTTCAGGGCATACGCAAAATGGTGATCCTCGGCGGACATGGCGGGAACAACTTCAAAGGGATGATTCGCGATCTTGCCGTTACTTATCCCGACTTCCTGATTATGGCAACCGATTGGTTCAGCATCATTCCCACCAAAGGCTATTTTGAAGCCGACATAGACGATCATGCCGGCGAATCGGAAACTTCTGCCATGATGTACTATCACCCCGAACTGGTGAACCTTGCTGAGGCTGGTGACGGAGCTTCCCGTCCGTTTGCCATCGCTTCGTTGAATGAGAAAGTGGCATGGACGCCCCGCCATTGGGACAAGGCTACGGTGGATAGTGGAGTGGGGAACCCCAAGAAAGCTTCCGCGGAAAAGGGAGAACGCTATCTCAAGCCGGTTATCGAGAAACTGGCAACGCTCTTTGCGGAAGTCGGACAGCACGATCTTTATTGAGAGGCTTTTCCTCTCTTTCCGCCCTGCCCGGTATTATAAAAAAAAGAGGGGAGGTGTGCCGGAATGATAGTCGAACTTCATTCCCGCACACCTCCCCCTGATTTTTTAGTGCACCTCTAAAAACTGAATCTGCTCCAGAACCCGCCTTTCTTTCTTGGGGGAGCTTCATCCATATTGCGATATAACTCCTCGTATGTCAGTTTCTTCTGAATCATGCGGTATATATCTCCCCAATCGGGCAGGCCGCCTAAATTGCGGTCGTCAATAAAGATATCCGCCTTTACCTTGCGCGAGAAACCATGATGTGCAGCATCTTCCTCTGGATAATCCCGGTTTATGGCATAAAACTCCACACCCCGTTCCCTGCACCATTCCACAGCTTCTTTCAGAAGTTCTCCTTCGCGTACGGTCCACAGTATCAGCCGGTGATGATCTTTCATCAGCATTTTCAGCGTATCGGTGGCAAAAGGAATTTCGTTTCCTATCTTGGGGTAGCGGTGCTCTACGATTGTACCGTCAAAATCAATGGCGATGGTCATAGGTCAGTTTTTGATTTATGGTGTTTGTTCCTTTCGGGTTATGTCAGTCAAATCAGAGTGTACCGCCACCGGAATGTTCGTCACTGCTTTGGTTGATATACTTTTCTTCAGAACCGGTATAACATTTCAATCCGACTGTGACATTCTTCTTGACGCCGTTTGCCATGATCTTGAAAGTATATGTTTTGGTACAGTATTTGGCTTTGTTCTGATAGTAGAGAATGCTGTTTCCGCTGATGTTGGTCTTCAGGACACGCTCTACGGTGTAAACAAGCGGATTGCCTTCCGTAGACCGGATTTGCGCTTCGATGGCTGCCGCCAGTTTCTCATCCTCTGCACCGGCTGCTTTCAGTGCGGCGGCGGGAGTTGTGGTGTATTCCCATCCTGCTTTGATGGCAACTTTTATTTCAAAATCTTTGATGCCGGATATATTTCCGCTGTTATCCTTCTTTACGGTTTCCGCGCCGTTGGCAAGGTTGGCTTCGCCCACCGTTTCTTTGCCCGTCACTTTTTCGGCCTTTATGCGTGTGGCATATTTTCCGGCAATCGTAGCACCTGTGGGAATGGTGATTTCATAGTTTCCGTTGTTGAATTTCACTCCCGTATTCAAGTCCTCCCACGCTCTGGTGAGGATAGCATCTTTTTGAGCCACCATGTTGTCCGGATCGAAATAGATGGAAGTATTTGTGCTCGGGTTCGGCGTAGCGATGACAATCTCTTTCTTGGCTGTGGCATTTGCCGGCTCTGCTTTAATGGCAATGCTGCTTACCACTACCTGTTCCACTTCTTTCTTCTCACTGGTGACAGGGGCGGATACGTTGGCTTTGGGCTCTTCATAGGCGCCGGCACTGATCTTCACACCTTCCTCCACTGCATCGGCGGGAGCTGTTACAATGGCTGCGGGAGTTTCCGTTTCAGTAGCTGCCGGTACTTCCACCTTTGTTTCCTGCCCCGATACGACCTCTTTAGGTGCAGTATATTCTACGATCTTGCTCATTTTGACGTTAAGTGTCAAAGTGCTGCGATTTTTGGCAGATGATGCGATGCTCACCTCCGTACTGAAATCCTCCAGCTTGCTTGCCTTTACGGCTACGGTGTAGTCACCGGTCTTGCTTAGGGTCAGGTTGTATTTGCCTTGTGCGTCGGTGGTAGCTTTTATGTCATCCGTTATTTTCACTTCCGCACCCTTCACCACACCTTCGGCAGACGACACAACACCTACCAGATAATATTCGGTAGTAGTATCCAGCGGGTCTGGAAGTTGTTCCGGAGTTTTGTCATCTTTACCGCATCCGGCAGCGGTCAGGGAGATTGCAGCGAGCAACACTCCCATTCTGAAAAAGTTTCTCATTTTCATAACTTCTTGTTTTTAATTAGAGTTTATACTTGATAATTTCTATTTAGTTTTTCTTTCCTGTTCCTTAATGAGGAAGTGGCGTATATAGTCGGGCTGGTAGAAGTTGCTGCTTCTGTTTTCATCCGGACGTATGTTGTAGCTTTTCCCCATTTGGTCGTTGATGTATTTTCCATGAGACACCATGCTGTATGTCCAGGCAAAGTAGTCGGCGGGTTTTATCCGGAAGGCATGGTTCCGTTTCCATCTTTTTCCGGGCAGAGGTATGGCAAAGTGAAAGCCGCCGTTTATCTCTCCTCCCGTATACAATGCGTACAACCCTATGGCATATTCTCCGAAATGTTGTGTACAGTCACCTCTCACTCCGTAATCTCCATAGATGTAGCGTCCGCCTTGCAAGTCAAATTGCAGGTTGGTGTGGGGCTCATATACGCTTGCTTTGAGAAAGGCATTGACTCTCGGAGTAGTGCTGACGTACCATCCTTCACCGTCCACGATAGCCGAATATACGGTTGCGCCTACCAATGCTCCGAGTTCCAGCCTGCCATTGTCTGTCCGGAACTTCATATCCAGTTGCGCACCCATGCGATTGTGAGTGAAGTTTCCGGCTGTAATTCGCCCGAAGAGGTTGTTTCTGAACCTTACCTCTTGCGACAAGGTCATCACGCCCGGATGTATCTTTTTATATTCCCCATATAGGTTGGCAGCTATGGGGAATACAACTTGCGCTGTCAGTTTTCCACCTTTCCACAGTCCCATTTCTATGGCAGGGCTGAGGTTGACGGCGTAGGTATATAGTTTGTTCAGGCTGTTATTCTTCAAGAACAGTTCGGGATATACGATGACATCCACTTTCCATGCCGAAGGGTTTTCAATTTCCTTTGCGTTTTCTACGGCTTTCATGGCATGGTCGGTATCAATGCTGATGCCCATTTCTGCATACACCTGCATCAGAGAGATCTTTTCTTCCCGATAATCATTCAGCAAGGTGTCCGGCAGACTGATGCATAACTGAGGTATTTGGTTTTCCAGTGCAACCAGTTGCAGGCTTTTGTTTACATTGCTTTCCAAACAGGCATCTATCGCTTCTCCTATTCCCTGGTAAGTGCTCCGATACACATTGTTTTCAAAAGTGACGGTTATACATTCTCCGGTCTCTGCATAGCGGATATTCTCCATGCCGATAGCTTTCAACTTCTCAGTGACGGATTGGGCGCTGGCTTCAATCCACCAAGTTTCGATGCAGCATAATAACAGTATATATAAGAAAGATCGCAACATTGATGTTAGTGTACCGATATACACTAATAAAATGATAATGAGTTTTTTATCTTGTTATTCAAGTGATTGGCAAAAATCCAGTAACTCTTTGAAAGATAGTAAGTGTCCGGTTTCCTGACTTCTCTTGATGAGTTCTTGTAGGAAAGAGGCATCACATACAGTTCCGGGATTCTTTTTTGTATAGGTAATATTTCTTTCGGTAAATATCTCTTTCAGATAATCGTGATGAAATTGGGCTTTGGTTTGCTCTTTGTTCCTTGAACTCATCAATTCCGGATCATTGGTTTGTACATTATAGAATTGGATGAGACGTTGTAAAACAGTGCTTTGAGGATTTCGTTTGAATATTTTCCTGTTACCTAAGAACCAAGTTTCAAAACATGGGTTTTGTACAATGATAATGAGTTTGCCTTGTTTTAGTTGCAGGTTTTCTCTTTTTAGAAAATCAATAATGGTAGCTTTTCGTTCTTCTATAGACGTTTCCTCCGCATCCAAACATACGATTAGAAAATCATAATTGCCAATTTCATTGACTTCTTCAACGGCATTTTTCAAATGATGTAGCAAAGAGGGATAACCTTCTCCACTTATTAAATAGAAATTATTTTTTGTTACATCTTTGGCAAAAGTTATTTGAGTTAGTTGGGGAGATAGTATTGATAACCATTTGGGATATACTTTTCTTTCAGTTTGTTTTCCTTCTACAAGAAAATATAGGTTCATTTCTACTACTCCTTTCTAATTGATTCCGCCATTATACTCTTCTAATTGAATAAGTTGCAGGAAAGCATCGTGCCTGGATTCTCCTATTCGGTAGTCCGAAGCATCCTTTATCATGACTTTTCCGGCTTTGCGGGTTACAATTTTCCAATTTTTGTAAGGAATATTATTGATGATGTAGGGGTGATGGCTTGTCAATATAAATTGGATATCCCTTTTTGAATCAAGAATATCATTAGTTAATTCATCAATACAGTTTACCCCCAAGCTGTTTTCAAATTCATCCATCAGGAGTACACTTCCCGTTGGGCATAGATATAACTCACTTATTTGGAGTAGGCTGCGGAGCATTCCCGAAGATATATCCTCTTGGTCAATCCACTGTGACACACCTTGCTCTTTAATCTGTATGCTGATGTATTCCTGTCCGGCATTAAAATATCCTATTCGTATATCCTTTATTTGCGGAAATATACTGATATATCTTTCTTTGATAATATTGAATGTAGCTATGTCATTATTGAATGTGAAATACATTTTAGAGATAATATCAAAGAGAGAGGTTCTTATACTTGCGATATCCTTATAATTAGCAAGCATGTTTTTGACTAATTTTTTAGGTAAATATATTTTCTCTTTAGTCACTTGTGCAGTATCCAATTCTTGTATGTATTCAAAACCATTATAATAAATAGAGAAAATCTGTTCTTCAGCCCGTAAAAGATTTATAACACTCTGTTGCGGAGATAATTTGACTGTCTTTTTTCCATTAAATATGATGGATTCGGCGTCTCTGTTTACTATGATATCTTTTTCACATACTACTTTCTCATAAAGAATATTATATTCTTCCTTATTGACAATAAGTAGGGAATCATCGTTCGCTTTACTCTCAAATTCTCCTTCCCAGCTATATCTTATGTCATTTATCTCAAAAGTAATATCCCATTTTATGCCATTAAAAGATTTTCCGGCAGCTATGCGATGCATATTCTTCAGCGCTTTCAGTATTTGGGTTTTCCCCACACCTGAAGCTCCGACTAATAAGGTCAATTTTTGAAATTTCAATTTTTCAAAACTCCAATTTCGTTGTTTATCCCAATAGCTGAAACTTATAATCTTCATAAATAGCAATAAATTTGTCTACAAAGGTAACAAGATTATTGATATATAGTTTAATTTCCTTGTTTTTGTTTCATTCTTTAGTGCAATAGCTTACACTCGTACCGTATTCCGCCTGACACACATTTGAAGTCTCTGGTAAAGATGTGCAATGAGATATGTTTCCATAATCTGGTGGCGGCTCCTATGTTGAATCCGTCGGAATCATATTCTGCCATGAACGCCATTTCCCTGTAAAAGGCGGGAGAGTAGCTGATGCCGCCAAACGGGCCTTTCTGTATGCTCCGGTCGTTTATCGGAATATAATATCCGGCAGTCAATGCAAGCCTGTCCCTTCCGGCTATGGAGAAACTTTTGGTCAATACTCCGTATACGGTACCGAAGTAATTATTTCCCGTATTCTTGAAAGGGTCGTCCACACCGATTACTACTGAAGGATGAAATCTGCCTTCTTTTAGCGGGCGTAGGCGTGCGGTCATTGAACGGTCTTGCTGGAAATATCCTTTTTTTCCGTCATATCGTGTTGTTTTCAACAGGGTGCACCGATAGCTCATCTCCAGTATTGACAGAAATGTTATGTTGATGAAATAATTTCCTGTGTTGAAGTTGAATGGGGTCATGCCATTGGGCAGATAGTTTCCGCCACCCATGAAAGTGCCGGTCTCCTGCATGTCGGCAGTGGGGATGTTCAGTAGGCCGGTGTTGCCTATGGAGTATTGGGCGCTTACCTTAATGGCACAGCACAGCAGACAGCATACAAAAAACTGTTTCTTCAGTTGAAGCATGTGTTATATGATGTAACTTGGTTCTGTAAGTTTTGGAAAGTTTTTCCTGCTTTAAAGCACGCTACGCTATTGCCTATCACATGGGGAAGTTATTTGTGAGGGCATATAATCCTTTTTTAAACTCGTGGCAAAATTAAGACAAATGTATTTAATAAGCAAGGGAAAAAGGGGGAATATCAGTGGAACAACACTTCTTTGTATACTTTTATAACTTCTTCTGCTATTTTATCCCAATTATATTTTTCCATATTATATTGTACGGTAGAGTAGGGGAAACTCAATATTTTCTGTAATTTGTTTTGTAGTGAACTTATATTTCCTGTGGGAAAATATGCATCAGATGGAAGTCCCACTTCTTTGTTGGCAGGAATGTCACTAACGATGACGGGTAGGTTATAACTCATAGCTTCTAACAATGCAATAGGAAGTCCTTCATGTGAAGAGGGTAGTACAAAAACGCGTGCATTACTAAGAAGAGAATGTAGCTTTTTCCCTTTTACGAATCCGGTGAGTATTATTCCTTTTTCTTTCGCCATTTGTTTAAGTGAGCGTGAATACTCATCCTCAAAATCTGTATCTCCAGCTAGTACTAATTTGAAGTCTTTTGTATCTATCTTGCTGAAAGCTTCCATTAAGTGATGTAGATTTTTCTCAGGAACAAAACGACACATCCCCAATATGTATTTTCTCTTTTCTATTTCCAATTCTTTAAAATATTCGGGGTATTCACAAATTTGGGGTTGGGGGACGCCATTATATATCAAATGTACTTGATTTGTGCGGTTATATTTCTGAGCAATCAAATTTTTGATTACATTTGAGATAACAATTATGTCATCTGCAAACATACATCCCATGCGCTCACCCAATTTTAATATATTTTTCGCTATTACTCCCCACTTATCTCGATCATAATCCGGACCGTGGTGGGTAAATACAACTTTCAGACCTAGTATTTTTGCGTATGGTATTAGTAAAGCAGGGCCTATAGCATGTATATGCAGTATGTCTGCTTTTAATTTCTTAGCCCTGTTTATAGCACGGAAGGTATGGATAATTGCTTCGAACGATTTTTTTTGGGGGGTATCAATATCCACTAACTTCACATTTTTCCATTCAGAAAGTGAATCATGTGCATAGTTAAGACGGCGAATTACCGTCGTATCTACACCTTTAGCCGCAATGCGAGGAAATAACTCTTCACAATGTGTCTCTACGCCACCTATGATATTAGGAATTCCACGAGTACCAGTAACAACAAGTTTCATGTTTTACTAATTTATATAGATTATGTTCCGAAAAGTTATTCGGACTAAATGATAATACTAAGTTTTGTAAACTAAGCGTTGTGAAATAATATTGGCTAAAATTTCTCTCTTAAATCTCCTTGACAAGGATCCTGACCGACATTACACCATTTGGGAACTAGGCATATATTTTTTCCTTGTAATGATTTTAACTTATTAGTTAATGCCCATTTTAGTGGATATTTAATGTACTTGTGCATTACAGGGCTTGCTGTACCTACCATCCAGCAGTTCTTTGGGCAACGCCGTACCATGTTACGAACCTCTTGGGCTTGTTCACTTTTCCAAATCTTCATGAAGTCAGGGGTCTCATGGATATTACCCATACTTTTTTTCCAATACTTCTCTTCCAAACCGTTACATGGGAATACATCGCCGAAAGGATCTATGAAAAAATTGGCTGATCCTGCTTCACAAGGTAACATGCGGCGTCCACCTTCGATGTAGTTAATCAGTCCCATGTTGAACCAAGCACGAAACCAACTTTTTGGATGGTTTTCTTTCATTTGCCATTCAATAAGTTGTTTGAAATCCTCATATACTTCATTCTTATTAGTAATGATATTATCATTTTTATGGAAGTAATATGAATTATGAAAAGCAGCAGTAGCGAATTCCATGCCTAGGCTCTTACTTAACTGATAGAGCGATAACATGTCTTTTGAGTTATTATTTGAGACCGTACAGCCAAAACCTATATCTTTTAAACCCATTTCTTTCAGGGTGAGTAGGGTGCGTAAGCCCTTATCAAAGCCACCTGTATGGCCACGCAACTCATCGTTTTTAGAACTTAGTCCCTCAATTGAGATACGAATACCAATCTTGGGAAACTTTTTCGCTAAAGCTACTACTTTATCTTCAAACCAACCAGAAGTGGAGATAACGATACGATCGGTATGTTTATAACATTCTTCTACAATTTCGGCTAAATCTTCGCGTATGAAAGGTTCGCCACCAGTCAGATTGATGAATTTCAGTTTAGGTAGTGTTTTCAAATCGCTTGCTTTTATTTCTTCACTTTTATTGGTGGGGTTAAACCAAATATTACACATTTTGCATTTCATTGGGCAACGATAAGTCAAGATAATACTTGCGTCCGTTGGATAGGGTATAGAATTGGGGTTAGTCATATTTTTTTATTTTTCTTGATATATTTTTATTAGTTTGTTATAGTGTCTTTCTGCATTGTAGCGTTGTTGAGATGCAGTAGCAATAGCAGTATAGTCAAAAGAGTGAGCGAACATAGCTTTTATTTTGTCCTGCAAATCTTCTACATTGTGACTTTTGAATGTCATGCCTGTTTTTTTTGAAATCAGTTCAGGTATACCACCAATTGCAGCACCCAATACTGGGGTGCCTAGACATTCTGCTTCGATTATTGACAAAGGATTATTCTCATAGCATTCTGAAGGAACCACTGAGAAACGAGCGCCACTTACTAATCGTTTAATCTCATCCCATTGTTTGAAACCTACAAACTTAATATGGTTACTTGCCATTGATTTCAGTTCCGTTTCCAATGGACCGCCGCCTATTATTATTAACTTATACTTTGGCAAAGTATTGGCAGCTTTAATCAGAGTCTTTATTCCTTTCTCATGGCTAAGACGTCCAATATAGCAGTAATAATCACTGCGCTTCGTATAATCATCAGATGAGCATTTTGTTACGTCAATGAAATTGCACAATGTATGCAGTTTTGAAGCCATGAATCCACCTTGTTTCATTTTGTCACACATAAATTGACTCGGTCCAATGAATACATCAGTGCAGGCTTCCAAACGTTCACGCGTCCATTTCATAGCTTCACGATAAGAAAGGAAACTCGCAATCTTGGAGTTTTTCATGCATTTATATTCTAGGACTTTGCTCTTATTTGTGAAGCAGGCTTCGCAAATTGTGTTACCGTTGCGTAAACAATCATAGCGAGGACAGAGTAATTTATAATCATGTAATGTCCATATTATACGAATGCCACGTTGATGTGCCAACTCTGCAATGATAGGTGATAATTGCGAATGGATATTGTTTAAGTGAACTACGTCCGGTTTAAAATTATTAAGTAATGCAATAAATTTTTTTTTCACTTCATTGGAACCAAAAGGTCGCATAACCGTCTCCAGTATGCTAAGATCTGGCTTAAATTTTATTTCACTGGGAAAATACTTGCTCCATTTGCAAGGAAGCGTTTCCGGATGTTGCATGGCGAATACTGCTACTTCGTGATCGTGTGCTTTTAGTAGTTCTTCTGTATTAATGGTACACACACAATCTCCACCGCGGCGATAATAGAATTTATTGGCTAATAATATCCTCATATTTTCAGTTCTTCTATTTTTTATATATGTTGCTCTTTGTTAATTGTCGAATATTTATTATGTATTTTCTTATATTATATCATCGAATATTTTCATCCGATTACTCCATATGAATTTTCTGGAGCATTTTATGACTTCTTGTGATAATCTGCAAAGAATGTCTGGATGCTTTATGAAATGCTCTATATGCCAAGCTATATCTGTTGTAACTTGTTTATATGAATAGGTATTTTGATACCACATTTCTCACATACTACGCCTGCCATACCGCAATGATTTAATGTCATGGTAGGAACTTCCCATGACATGACCTACCAAAGTACGGTAGTGGTTATCTCTCCTAATATCTTCATTTTCTACATAATAGTTCTAGTATAGACATTGATTTTTCTCTTTCTTTTGCGATGATTGTATTAACTGAATCATATTTTATCATTTTGTCAGCTATGGAAAAATCATTATAATTTGAAATAATACGATCTTGCAACCCTGTAAGTTGAAGAATACTTTGATTACGTACTCCGGTTTTGTTATTAGGTAGGATTTCGATAAACTGGCAATTGAAGTTGAGTGCAAATGCAGTACCATGAAAAGAATCTGTTATAAAGTAGGTTGAATTTTTGATATAGGATAGAAAGTCTCCCATATCAGGCAAATACACAAACTTTCCACCACGTGCATATTGATGTAAGGTAGGGGAAATTCGTAGTAAAGGCAAATCTATATGTTGCGCAAATTTATTAGCGTAGTCACTGAGCATCGGATTGTTGTGAAGCTGATAAACTAATACATATTTTTTCTGAATATTTTTTTTTATATATTTACTCCATTCTTCACTAGTCAGTAAAAGGGTGGGGTCAAGTACTTGTCCTGTGCAAGGGATTTGCATTTGATATAGTAAATCTGCTGCTGAATTCTCACGTACCGCAATAGAATCATAATTCAGTAACATTTTCTGGTAAGTTTTAAGAACTTCAGGAGTAAATTCTGTGCGTCCGAAGCTGGCTGCATAAGCTACTTTCTTTTGTCTTGTTGCAAAATCCAAGAAATAAGCAGTATCGTAAGTTCCGTTAATAGTTGGTCCCCAAACTTGATCACTACCAGTCATGAAGATATCTGCTTGCAAAGCTTTTAGCTCTTCTGAGGTAGTACATCGTTTTGTTAAATTCAAATATTGCTTTCGCATATAGTTGAACTTCAACTCTGCACACTTTTCTTCTGGGTAGCGTAGCATTACATAAATCAGTTTTTTTAATATATTCCCGTTCCATTCTTTTTTACTATTGGCAGAGGTTAAAATAGATTTTAGCCCTCGTTCGTCAGGTCGGATATAGTCAATAATTTGAGTGTGATGCCCTAATCTATTCAGTATTTTAATGGTAGCAAATGCTTGTAATAGTGAACCGTAGTTCGAAGGGGCATGACGGGTTATTACTTTGATGTTCATAAGACCTGCTTTATTTTTTTGATAATTCTTTTAGGCAACTGTAATATTTTTTCGGCTATAATCAATAGCTTCCACTCTTTAGCACTGTAATATTTGTTATTTTTCAGCATCTTCCAAGCTACATTTGACAAGTAGGCTGTGTCTACATTCTTTTTCATTTGTCCTTCGGCTACTATCTCAAATAGATGTTCTTTTAGTTCGCAATTCATTTGTTGAATAAAGGAGTCTCCTTTTTCAGTGAAAGCTACTAAGGCACTTACTCCATCTTCATTCTTGTGGTATGTATCACCCCAAAGGTCACCAATACGGATGTCGGCACTAGATTGGTCGTACTTATATTTGCAGTCTTTTTGACAGGCGCGATTGCAGCAGAAGTCACCTAAAAAAAGATTGTAGAAGGTATCACCTTTGGATAGCCGAGAATATACCGTAGCTTTTTTACCCTCTATCTTCATTGCCCATGAGTCATGCCATCCAGTTTGTTTATTTCGCCATGATACGTAGTTTATTTTGCCTGTTGTCTGTTTTACTATGTGCAGATATTTCTTCCATGCCCATAATGAGGGTACACTGTGGCAGAAAAAATCCATTAGTACAAAATTGTTTTCTATGTGAAACTTTTGTATATATCGCCGAAAGGAGTCTATTTGGCAGGGAGTGCCCGTTACCAAGTATTTTCGTTTGCGGTCTATGGCATGGAATCCATTAAGTGTATAGCTCTGGATGTATTTACTGCCAATGGTAGGTATCAGCTCTTCGGGGGTAGAGGCAATGTAGTGTTCTGCACGTTCGGTTTCAGGATTATAGCGCACACCACATACTTCATAACCTTGCTTCATCAATGTACGGCCTAATTCGTATCCCACACCTCCTGATGAACATTTGTGTTGTACGGCATATTCTTTGCTCCAAGCGGCATAGCTTTTGATGGGTTTGCAATTGGGAATGGCAAGTTCTCGGTGTGTAAAGGCGCAAACTTCCATGCACAAGCCACAGTTAGTACATTGGGTAGTATCGATAATTACAGGTTCATAGAAACCTTGTTTGTTTAAGGTAATAGATATAATCTTCTTATTGCATACAGTAGCACAAAGGGCGCAGCCATAACAATTATGAATAGTAGAAATATTGGGCATTTTGTGTCTCTAATTTTGTTCATCAATTAATTCCTGATAACATTCTTCTATTGTTATTTGTCTTTTTATGGGCATTTTGTGTTCGGAGTCATATTGTATCATCCAATCTTTTTGTTTTGCTTTTTGTTCTTTTTTAGAAATTATAAAGTGGAATGCTCTTTTTATGGGTGTATGATCTATTAAAGGTCTAAAAAAGGGAATGGCAAAAATTAATAAACTTATGATTGATGATAAAATATACGATAATGTAAATGTTGAATGATTTATAAAGAAAATTAATAAGATAATAGCTATATATATGATTACGGTCATAGAATGATTTGCTTTTTCCTTTTTTCTTTTTCTCGATATCCACTCTTCTTTTTTCTCATTGTATTTGTTTAGCTGTTGTTTATAGTCATTTTCAATTTTTATATTTCGTATAGATGCTATTTCTTTAGCTGCTTTTAGAATACTTTGGTCCTTTCGGGCAGACATTTCGCTTATTAACAGGAGCTCATGTTCCAATTTTTCTTTGTTTTCAATATTGTTTTTTCTGTGTATGGCTTGTTCTGCAATAAAACGATCAATATCATTTATACTAATAATATTCAGATAGGTGTCTTCATTTTGATCAATGATTTCTTCAGGTTTAACAATCTTTTGGCGTAGGCTTGCTAAACAGATTTTTTTTCTTTGGATATCAAGTTTTCCTTCTTTTTCTTCTTTCTCTAATTGGTCGTATATCTTGTTTAGTGAATCGTTTACGTGTGTGGACATAATTATTTGCGCTTTGGTAATGATATCAAATGAACGCAAACTCATTGTTGAGTTTAGTCCCTTATTTAAAGATAGCCAAAACCTATTGGTCAGAAAATCCAAATCTGTGGCTAAAGGAATTTGGTTAGATGGACGTAACTCTTCATCGTAAGCTATTTTAAATGTAAGCTTGTTTGCAGATAATAATATGTGACCAATATTCTTAAAAACATTTTGGCTTTTAGTTCCCCTTTTAATGTTTATGTAATTTAATAAAGTTAGCTTTCTCGTTATATCATCATCTGAGATACCTTCCTCTTTATTTTTATAAAACTTCTCGTGTTCAATATTAAATTGGATTTGGTTTTTGTCATAATAACTTTCTTGTCCATCAAGTTTAATCTCTTTATCTTTTAATAGTTGATAAAACTCTGTTCTCTTTTCCTCTACCTGGTTTGGTGTTTTACATGCACTAACTAAAGTTACCATTGCTTGTTTTGTAGGATTCAATTGTACTTTATGTCTTACAATTTGTTCTGCTTTAGCAAAATATCGATCTATTTCCTCAGATGTTTCTATGAAATAACGAAGATGAATGATTTTTTTCTTTCTTTTTCTATTTATCTGTTCTACTAGTTCATAAAACTCGTTAAAAAGTTCTTTGAATAAAATTCCATTGTAACCTGCTAAATGAAATAGTACTTCAGTGTCTAAATAAATAAAAAGCGGCATATCTATGGAATCAACACTATTTTCTGTTGTATTATAAGTTAATCCGATGAATATTATTACCCCTTGTTTGATTTGATTTAGTTGTGCAATGAAATCTGTATTATTAGAATTAATGATAATGAAAGCGCTAATAATGTCATTGTAGTCTGAATATTTATATTCACCAATTGCATATGCACAAAAATCTTTTTTAATTTTTTCTATTTCAGAATCTGGTAATGAACCTCTTTTGGTTTTTGCGTATGTAATTAATGCTTCTATTATACGATTGTTTTTTAACTCAACAGATTGGCTAATTTCTTTAAATGATTCAATTTGCTTATTATCTAAATATGTATTTGTTGTATAAATAGTTTTATTTCTATCTAAAAAGGATACTTTTTTCAATGATGTTTTGATGACTGCTGAGGGTAACTCAAAGCCATATGTTTGATTTAGAGAATCACACATCTCTTGTAATGAAAAGGTGTGTAAATTATCTTCAATAATTATTTGCTTGATGAATTCAGAAATTACTGTAAAAATGTCTTTATGTGTATTATATAATTCACGAAATACTGCTAAAGAAGCTAGACTTTTAGTCTTATCAGATATTCTATCCATAATGTAGTTAGTATTTAGTTTGTTACATCCCTTATTCTAGAAATATTTAGAAGAAGGGGTATAAAAAAGGTAATTGTTTTGATTATCGGTATAATGGTATATCAATATCTTGTGTCTCGTTAAAAAACATTTTTATATTTGTAGCCGTTTTTTGTATTTTGAAATTTACTACTACAATAGTGACTTTAATCATGGCGTGAGATACTGTTGGGGATATTTATTCATTTTCTTGGTATTCACGTAGTGTATGCGACCTAAGTAAAATGCAGTAAAAATAAAAATGAATGATTGAGAAACTCCACAAATTGCTTGGGTATAAAAATTTGCTAGAATGTACATCATGTAAATAAAACGGCATGTCAAAATTTCAGTGGATTTTATTTTTTTGCACTTTATAAAGAGAGTGTAAAAATGGTATATGTGTAGAATTAAAAATAAAACAACTCCTAAAATGCCCCAATTTACTAATAATTCAATCCAATCATTATGAGCAAATATACCTATCCCCATAATCCGTCCTGTAATTTCAGTTGTTGAATTAAATCCCATTCCAAAAAAAAATTGGAAAAGGTTACCTTGACTATAAGTTCTGAGAAGAATACTCCAAATAGTAGAACGGCTTGATGTTAATGCCTCTGCATCAGATGAAGCATACTTGCTGTTTGATGGATCCCAGCGTTCCAAAAATGTTTCAATAACATCTGGATTATAGGCTATTAATATTCCTCCTAATATAGTTGCTATAATAGTGTATTTAAGTAAATTTGGAAACTTTAATCGGGGTATTAGAGGTATACAGCTAAGTCCTATACAGACAAGTGGTCCTCTTTTGGATGTTAATAAAATTGCAAATACAGCTATTGCGGCTATATAGATATTATATTTACTCTTCCATAAAAATAGTAAAGGTGTTAACCAAGCTATCAAATATGGATTTCTAATTAGAAATTCAATATAAAAGCTCTTTGATCCTATAAAAAAACTTTTATGAAATATGCCCATATAAATAGTTTTGATGACAAGAAATATTAATAAAATTCTACATATAAATAAAAAATAATCCTTATATTTATTGTATATGCCATGTTTTGTAGTGGAATATCCTAATTTGTACATCATAATAGCAAATAAAGACCAATAAATGTATTGAATGGATCGAGAAAGGAGTGAGATGCTAAATGATGTATTCAATATTTTAAATATTGTACTGATAATAATCATGATTGAATACAATATCAGTGTTCTTATGAAAATATCGTCTTTCATTTTTATTTTGTATAATATAAAAATGCATAAAATAAAAGACACCATGTTAAGCATGTTAGAATATATTCTAATGCCATCTTCTCCCATACCCAAGAAGCTGTCAAGGACGATTACAATAGCTAGTAGGGTTATAATATACTTAGGATAATTGCTAATATTAAACATGGAATAACATTTTTTTTAATAAATAGCATGCGTCATAAAACGCCTTGTTTTTTAGAGCAAAGATAATTAGACGTTTTATGTAAAAGTTTGAATATGCAATGAGGCTTTTGTGATTATGGTAGGCATAATTTTTCCATTTCCAGTATGGAAAAGATTCTTTATAGGAAACATAAGAATGTGTAGCATTGTTTTCTGTGTCTATATTATATATGGCATAAGGCTTTTTAGAATATGCTAATTGGGTAATGCAAACAATACGAAGCCAAGTATCTAAATCTTCACCGCGTTTTATATTAGGGGGAAACATTCCAGCTTGTTTGAACAGCTGTTTTTTGACACAAGTAGCCCCAGTCCAACAAATATCTTTTTTACTGATAATAATTTCATTACAATAATCTTCAATAATAAAACTATTTGCTGAACCAAGTCTGTGTTCGTTTAATTTTTTTGAATTATGTAGACGATAATAAAATGCAGTTGCATAGATGCCACATTGGGGATATGTATCTATAAGCTTTTTCATATTTTCTAGAAAAAATGGTTCCCAATAATCGTCAGCATCTAAGAAAAGTAGTAAGTCGTAATTTGCAAATAGACTACCATAATTTCTAGCAATTGATACCCCTTCATTTTTTTTTGAAAAGATGCGGATACGTTCGTCATTAATTTTTTGAGCTTTAATTAAACTATTATCGTTTGATCCATCGTCTATTATAATAATCTCAAATAGTTTATACGTTTGGTTTAATACGCTATTTATTGTGCGCTCAATGAAATTTTCTTTATTGTATAAGGGAATAATTATTGAAAACATAGTTGTTTCGATGAAATTTGCAAATTAGATTGTTATAATTATGTATATGTATAGAACGAACTATAGGAACTTATAGGTAGTTTCGAATCATATTTTGTGTTCTCTTTTTAATTAAGATATTATATATTTATAGTGCATGTTGACTTTTTTAATTCCTCTAATGACCAAGGTCGCCAGATATCAAGTTTTTCATACACTGTGTCATAATCAATAGGTGTCAATTCTTTATATTGCTCATAGTTAGACACCAGACGATCCTCCAGTCCAAAAGCTGATAATAGGCTGTGGAAACGGGCCATGCCTCGGCTTTCGTTGCCATACACTACAAACTGCTTGCGAAACAGGATGCTGAACACACAGGCATGAAAACTGTCGGTCACTACAAATTCGGAATCGTAGAATGCGCGTAGCCATTGTTCCGCAGGTGGCTGGGTGAGTTCTGCGGCATCTTTGACTTGAGCCTGAATAGGATTTAACACGCTGAAAGGACACAAATCTCGTTCGCGAGCAATCTCGTCGATAAGTGCTTGTTTTTCTGGCTTACGATTCAAAATGTAACAATGCATGTTACCTTCACTTTTTGGCGTTTTCTCTTCCTCAAAGAGTACCTGATAATCGTGGGCGGTGAGCAGCATAGTAGGATCAAGTACATGAGTGGCATCTACATCAAACTTCTTTTTGCAAAGTTCTACTGCTGAAGCCTCGCGTACAGTTACCGCATCAAATTGTTGTAATAATACTCCACACAGAAATGTCTCTTTATCTGTGTATTCCCATGTATCGGTACCAAAGGAAGCTGCATAAGCTATCCGTTTCACTTTCCAATCTTTGGCAAAACGAAGGAAAGCGTCGCAGATAGAGGTGTGCATCATGGAACTAAAGTATATTTTCCGCCACACTTGGTCGCTACCTACTACATATCCATCGTAGTCAGTAGGTTGTACTTCCTTGATGGAATGCATATGGCGTAAATGCAAATGTTTATTTAAGAATTGATCTGTACACTTACGCATGGCGGGGATTCCTTCTTTGTTCCACCATTGCTCTTCGAAAAAACGAGTTTCTGAATGTCCTAATACGAACTTTTTAATGAAGCGTTTTGCATAGGCTTGTGGCATTCGATAATAAGGTAACTTTCGTGGACGCTGTACTTGTAGTATCTCTGTTTGATGTCCAAGGTGTTCCAATACCGTTTGCAAAGCGTATGCTTGCAATATTCCTCCATAATTGATGTGGAGTGGGAGGGTGACTATTCCTATTTTCATAATTTGATTTTTCAACAAAGAATAAATAACTGTTTCTAATTTTTATCACTTTATTTATTGCTACTTGGGTAATTGTTAAGAAATAATATCTTTCGCATCATTTTATCTATCCATGTTCCGAATAATAGGCAGCACAATAAGGGTACAAGTATTATCATTGTAGTATATCCATACCAAGTATGCATGAATGGAGTGCAGTAGTGCCAGCAAATAGGAAATACAATAAGCATATGTAATAGATAGACATTCATTGTTTTGCTACCATATCGGGTAAACCAAAATTGTTTGTTCGGAATTATTAATATCATTGATAGTGACATTATGATACACATTATTTGAGTGAACAATCTGAAAATTAAACCTGATAGGTGCAATCCATATCCGTTGGTGAAACCTGTGGCAAATACAATTCCGGGAAAGGATGTTTGCGCAATCACATATATAAGGATGCATATAGACATGACGAATACAGCTTTTTTTCTTTGGGTAAAGGTGTATATATAACTTTCATACTTTTCCTTGAGAATAACGCCCAATAAGAAGAAAGGATAGAAACAGATTACTCGTGAAAATTGAAATGTCATATTTATGTAGGGGATAATACCGACTATCAATGCAATGAAGAAACTGACTATTAATATTGTTTTTAATTGGAAATGCCGGAGTAGGTAAGGGGTTATTAGATAATATACGAATAATGCCCATAAATACCACATGGCATACCCGAAATTTAAATAAGGGATCTGCTTTTTATATGGTTCGTAGAATCCCCCCCCCTACAAATATTATGCCAGAAAATAGAATGCAAGGGTATAAAAAGCGGAGAAAAACATGTTTGAATGTACGTGGCTTGTACCAGTATCCTGAAATAATTGTAAATAGGGGCATGGAGAAAGTCATGATTAATATCCAGTAATATCCGGTCCAACATTCAGACTGATAGGGGCAGATTGAATGTGTCATGACAACCATAAGCATAGTTATGACTTTCAAATTATCCCATAAATAAACTCTCTGTCTCATAATATTTGTTTCAGTAAAACCTTTGTAAATTCCTTTGCACCTTCCTCGCTCATAAAGTATGAGTTGGAAAAGTATCGGTCATCTCTAAAGTCAGGAGAATCGATATAATTTAAAAAAGGTATTTGGGTGACATTTGCTGTTTTGAGAAAAGAATAAATATAATTTTCTCTGAAAGTAGGAGTCAGTTTATCAGCTAAAGATGAATGGATAGGGGGAATAACTAAAATTGGCCGCAAATTTCGTTCTATGCAAAATGCAATCATCTCCTGAATGGTTTCTTTTCTTGATTCCGCTCCTCTTTTATTTTCTTCTGATAAGGGAGCGTCTAAATTGGAAATATTGAATTCTTTCATCCAATTTCTTATCCAGTTTTTTGCATCCTGCTCAAATTCCAGTGAGGAATGACATACATTGCAACTTCGTATTCCCTTTCTAGGGGGAATGTCTTTTATTAAACGTTTTAAAGATTGTTTAGGCTGGGTAAATAGGGGATATTTTCTGCGTTGTGATACTTTGGAAAAATTATGAATCAGGGTGCTGTCAAGTATATAATAATATTTGTCATTGCTGCTTTCTGTCCATTTTCCGGTCACGGAGAGACCGGAAAATGGAGAGAAAGGTATTATTACAATACCTTTCTCTCCAAGAATACTGAAATAATTTTTTAAAACTCCGAAGCTATACTCCATAGATTGTGGTTGTAGTGCCCAATTAAATGCTTTGAGTCCTGTTTCAGAGTAGTCAAAAGCATATACTCCTGACGAACTGCCAATATTTACCACTTCGAAATTGCGTTCATCATGTGTTCTATACCATTCATTGGTAGGATAATTTTCTATATTTGGTATAACATTCCGATACCAGTTGGTGTGTTTCACACATCTGTTTAGTAGGAATATAGGAAATAAGCATAATTTGATTGCTTTTTTTATGATTCTATTCATCATGATTTTTAAGATTAGATTAATAGCCGGGGCAGCTGGCAGACTCTAAGTGGTATTTATAGTTAATATTTAAAGCACTAATTTCTTCTATTTCTGATTGAGTAAGTTCGAAATCAAAAATTGCTATATTCTCTATGAATCGGTTAGGTTTATATGATTTAAATACAGGTATATTACCTTGTTGCACATGCCAACGTAATATGATCTGTCCGATAGACTTATTATATTTTATTTGTAACCGGTTCAATATGGCTGCTTCACGTAATGGTGATGCTAATCTGCAAAGTGGTGCATAAGCTTCTAATATAATATTATGTTTTTTCATGTATTGAACTAATGAAGGTACAGTGCGCAACGGATGAAATTCTATTTGGTTTATCATGGGTAATACAGAAGGCTTAGCAGCCAGTAATTGATTAAAGTGTCTCTCTTGGAAGTTGGCTACACCAATAGCGTGTATTTTTGTTGGATATTTAATATAGAGTTTTTCTACGCCTTTTATCCATGAATTTATAAAGTAGTTAGGATAAGGCCAGTGTAGTAACCACAAGTCTATATAATCTGTTTGCAGGTTCTTAAGCGATATTTTTAATTGTTTTTCAAAGTTACCCGATATTTGTTGACTATTTCCGATTTTTGTTGTGATGAATATGTCGGAACGCTTCAGGCCTATTTCTGCCAACACGTCTTTAATTACTGCACCGACAATGGGTTCATTCCCATAGTCGCGTGCTGTATCTATGGCACGGAATCCTGCTTCTAACCCAGCTTTTACTATAGGTTTAAGTTCTTTGTATGTCATCCAATTGGTACCTAAAGCCATGCAAGGCATTTCTATTCCGTTGCTCAAAGTGATTGTATTCATTACTTTCTGATTTTGTTGGTAATCAAGTTTAAAAGATTATGTCTTACATCTCGATTCATACCTACATATAAACTTGTAATAGCAACTGAAAAGGTTGTAAGGAGTCCTGTAACGATCAGGCGTAAAAAAGACTCTTTCATAAATCTGTCAAACAATAGATAAGGGATAATAAAAGAGACGGCAGTTACTATTAAACATCGAATATGAACTTTTAAAAGATAATCAGTTAATGAGTATGCGACATATCTTTTTAGAATAAATATACTTGCTATTTCAGAAAGAAGCATCGTTATATTGGCGGCCCAGAACACACTTTCGGGGCTTCCTCCAAGTTTTAAAAAAATATATGCAAGGGGAAAAGCAGAGCAGAGAATACTACCGACAACTATATTTACTAATTTAAGATGCCCTGTTGCATGAAACACTGTTGATCGGGGAGTTTTTAAAGTTTGTATTAGACACAACACTACAATTAAGTGTAAAAAATTGCCAGTATGTTGGGGATATTCACCTAACCATAATGTGAGTATATAATGAGTTTCTAAGCAAATGGGAAAGGATATTATCCACATTAAATAATATGAAAAGCAACTGCTTTGCTTAACTAGTTCCATCATACTTTCTACATGGCCTGTGGCATATTGTTTAATTATTTGTGGACGGACAGCTGTCATAAAGTTATTACTGAACTGAGTGATGGCCACTTGTATCTGATAGGCTATGCCACGAGCTGCATTGACTATTGGACCATAGAATATATTTAAAAGAATATTTAACCCTTGTCCTTGGGCCAATACTGAAATATTACCTACCATATCGGCTCCTGCATAAGAAAACATTTCTTTGAATAGTAATTTGTCCTTGTATATCTTGATACTGCAAGATGAAAAGTTCTTGTTGCAATATAAACGATAGAACATCATGATACTAACTTGTAAAAGACATAATAAACTGGCATAAAAGATAAGCTTATCAATGGGAGAAATGGTAATAACATATACGATTAATAATCTAAGAGCTGCTTCCACAATGCCTATATATGCATATATTTTCATATTCTCATAGGCAATTATGGTCGCATTGTATGGTACTTGGGTCAGGCTGAAAAAACAAGTTAGAATTGATATTTGGTATACCCAAAAGGCGGCATCCATGCGATATGCTGGAATACTCATTTTCTCATAAAAGAACCACAAACCTATAGTTTCTGCTAATAGAATGATAATAAAAGCTATAGCCAAATGAATAATAAGCGCTATATTAAATACTTTGTGAAGACGTTTGTAATTTTTTCGCCCTAATTCGAAAGTAATATAACGTGAGGTGGCAGCGCCTAAGGATCCATTGAGGAAGGTAAACATGGTTACAATTCCTCCTACTACATTATAAATACCAAAATCCTCGACTCCTAATGTCTGAAGTATAATGCGTGAAGTATATAAGGATACTGCCATGATGAGCAACATTCTGAAATACAAGAACATTGTGTTTTTGGCTATTCGTTTGTTATCTGACATGGACTAATACCATTCTATATTTTCTTTTATAACTTTAGCCGGTGAACCTGCTACCAGACTACGGGGAGGGACATTTTTAGTCACAGTAGCATTAGCTGCTATGACAGCACCTTCACCTATCGTTACTCCCGGCATAATAGAACATCCGGTACAAAGCCAAACATGATTTTCAATGTGTACCGGTGCATGGTTCGCGTAGCTATCATTAATTATGACGTGAGGGCCGTTCCAGTCACGAATGGCAACATTACGGCCGATACGGACGCCGTTCCCTATTGTTATTTCTTTAGCGCACATAATAGTTAATCCTACATTGCATGCACCCTGTCCAATGGTAAGTGATCCTCCATTAACAATTTCAATGTAGGCACCGTAGCGTAGGTTATAGGGGCCTTCCCCATAACGAGTAAGAGGACCACTATGTATGCGTAAGGAGGTATTGGCTTCCATACGTAAACAAGTTGGTATTCGCATTCCTTTTACCGGATTATTGCCGTAAATAAAGGGTGAATCTACAAAGATCTTGGCAGAAGAGTGCAAATCGAATACTGCACTGGGCATTGTATATATTATATTTCCTTTTTGTAGACTACTGACAGTATTCTTACGAAAATTAATTTGGAAGAAATTGATATATGCCTTTAAAGAAAGACCAAAATATTTATAGAATGATAAAACATATTTTACTGCACTTTTTAATTTTTGCTTGGTATTATGTGACTTTTTTAAATGTGAGGGAAAATATTTTTGAACTACGTCTTCGAATGTTCCTTTGTCTAAATCATTGAAGAATTCTGCCCGGTTGATTTTGGCAGGCTCAATAGGCTTTCTCAATGCGATATTTCCACCTAAAATAGATTCAAAAGCAGTTTCTTTCCATTCCAATTTATCTTTGACAGCGGTAAAGTATTGTATGCCTTTTTGGGAGTTAAGCAGAATCATAGATGTACCTATGTTATTATCCAGGTTTTTATCCACTTTTTCAATACCCCAATAATCAGCAATGGTGATGTCGGCTATTCGTGGAAATCCCTTAAACTGACAAGTATAACATGACGGACGACAGAAGACGTTTGTGTGGTACCCACGACGAAAATCGTCATCCATGCGTACTCCATAATATGCTTTGCCATTATCGAATATAACTTTACGCGTAAGATTACGCCATCCTAATTCTTTGTTTTTAGCTTTTACATAAACTACCTTACCACCAAACTTACGTTCTAAAGAGTCAAGGTATTTGCGGTATACTTTAGGAGAGTTAACTCCTCGGCATATAAAATCTACAATAATGAGATTTACGTAATCCTTGCGCAAAAAAGAACGAAGTGCCGCCATTTGGCAAGGAGTTCCGCAAGCCAATACTTTTTCTCCTTTTTGAAGTAATGATTTTATTTCGGCATATAGTCCGGAAGCATCACTTTGAAGGTATTTAGAACTACGTAGCTTTTCTAAATCTTCAATTTTATTTGTTACGTAATTGCGTACAGAGAAATCTTTGTTATAGATAGCACCGCTTACATATCCGTTTTGTTCCAATATACCTTCTGCTAAAGCAGAAAAAGCTCCTCCGGATGTTGAATCCCAACGAATGTTCATTTTCTTGTGAATAGCAGCTATGGTATGCGGAGGAATTTCATAATCGTTTTTTTTCAATTCGTTGATATGAATTATAGGACATGCTTTCTCACATAGACCACAATCCGTACATTTGTTTTTGTCAACTTCCGGATACCAGAATCCCTCAATATCGACTTTGAATGTAATGGCCTTATGAGTACATATATCGCCGCAAGCATTGCAGCCGCAACACTGGCTTTTATCTGCAATATTTATCATTTTTTTTTGTTATATAATCTACTGTATGGTAGATATTTATTATGAAGTTAGGACTGTGTTGTGTCGTAAAATTTCCCTTTTTGCAAAACATCCTTTGTGAACTCTGCAAACCGGATGAAATGAAGTCTAAATTGCTTAGTTCGGTGAAACGGAAGTCTCTAAACAGCTTCGGATAGGCTTGAATATTTATTTTCGGAAACCTTGTAGCTTGGGATAATTATGAAGTTTTTCTTCCTGACAAGTACGCTACGCTTTCGCCTCTCCCACATTTTGCAGGAAAGACGAAAGCCATAGTAATTGATAAATGCGAGGCAAAATTACGGATAACTCGTCAGAACACCAAGTATTTTGACAGGAAATGTGTTTTTCCCTCGCAATGAGCAGTGGAAAAAAATCACTCTTTCAGCTTCGGAAACAGGATTTTTACCCCTTCCAGATAGATGCGCCGGGCGTTTTCGGGAGTGGTAAATTTGCTGAACGCGCTCAGAATGTGCTCATAATAGTCTATCTCATAATTATGGAGCCCTTTTTTATGTCCTCAAGATAGGACTGACTCATGTGACACTCTTCGCGGAACATTGCGCGATCAATTTTTAGAAGACGGATTTCACGACTGATGAATGCGCCGAACTCCATGTGGTCGGCGGCTTTTTTTGCTTTTAAAATCATACTGATTTCGTTTTTAAATGTTAATAAATATAATAAACTGTATATCTGTACCCAACTGTCGGGTACAGTTTTTCCGGGGGCAAAGCGTTAACTTCGCCGAGATTTTAAAAATAACAGATAATGAAAGCAAACATGACTACTCTTTCCATATACGAACTGCGAAAGACCATAGGGCTGTGGAAAAGCCGTAAAATAACAGATTCTACCATTTCGAAACTGCTGGACCTCTATTTGGGAGTCACCGCCTACATGAACGATGAAGCGGTTTACCCCGTAGAGAATTTCTACGACCTCGGCCTGTCGTTGAAGTTCAAGAATGCACGCTGCCTGGTGGAGGCGGTCAGGCAAAGCCGTTCGTTCGGCATCGTTCCGGACGGCAATGTGTATGGAATGAAATCTTTCTACTCTTATCTTTGGAAAGCAAAAGATGCTGCGGAAAGTTTACCGGAAACATTACCGGAAGAATTACCGGAAAAGTTTCCGGAAACTTTTCCACAGGATAATATATATAATATATATACTAAAGGGAACTCTTCTGACGAAGAGCTTTCGCCTAAAAGCGAAGCAACTTTAGAAGATAAATCTTCGAAGAAAGATATTATTACAGAAGAATCTTTGGCTGCTGCCAAAGAGTTTTTCCATCTCATCAACGGAAATTCGACTCAGAAAGCGCAGGTTTTGACACCACTCATCAACTGGTTCCAAATGCATGAAGGACTTACCCGAAAGCACGCGTGCGAGAATCTGGTCTATCTGGTCAACGAATTGCTGATTCCCTATTTCGCAGGACAGGCACGGTTTATGAAATCAAACCATACCGGACGACTTTGCTGGTTGAGTAATCTGCTGAAGTCAGCGCACGGTCAACATTTACTGAATGATGCAGCACGAGGCAGCAGACAAAAGCGGGAACAGGTGGCCCTGGAAA